>JAABUN010002195.1_pt1 | contig 36216 bp, 44 predicted proteins | sample 5559311 | NCBI WGS metagenome assembly JAABUN01 (sample SAMN10711877, study PRJNA513370) | rock metagenome | isolation source: Antarctica rocks | place: Antarctica: Victoria Land, Siegfried Peak sud | reverse complement strand
TGCGTCAACGTATTGCTCGGTTGGTCAGAAAGACGCTTTCGTTTTCAAAGAAATTAGAGCATCATATTGGCGCTATTTGGCTTTTTATCCACCATTACAATAAATCCTTACTTCTTTAGCACTACCATCGGTTTAAAGAAAACTCACTTGATGCAGGTTTTCATTGCTTGTGCGCTTAATTTAGTACGGTTGGATGCTTGGCTAAATGGCATACCTCTTGCTCAGACTCGCTCGTCTCGTTTTAAACAATTGCAACCACAAGGTGCTTGAAGAATAAGTCAAAGCAGCTACACCATGTAATACACGATTGACAACTACTTAAAAGATTTTTAAAACTGCCGTGTATTACATGGTAGACAGATCCTATGAAAAAGATGAAAAGGGATATTCAGGCTTGATTGGTTTTTATTGCTTTTGATGTCAAGTAATATTTCGCCAACAGTGTCTTCGCTATATCTACCCCAATTGGCAGCTCTGGCCGGAATTCATTTGCAAAGTGTGGGGAAAATCGAACGGGGGCGAACTCTCAAGCTCAATTCCCGTAGTAAAACTGCTATGGCTGCTGCGCTGCAAGTTCCTGTGGAGTATTTAGAGGCGATCTGTCGTGGTACTCCGATTGAGACTGTCTCTCAACTCAAATTTTGCGCTCGCTGCTGGACTCCTGGAACACCACCGAATTCGCTGTGGATGGTAGCGCGATCTAAGTTCTGTTTTCTGTGTGGTTCTGGGTTACGAGATCGTTGTAGACATTGCCAGGAGCCGATTACCTCTCTCAAACATCGTTTTTGTCCTTTCTGCGGCACGACTTATCAGGAAAAAGCCGCTGCTCAATCTAGCTCTGAGTAAAACTTTGAGGGTCATCTTGCAGGTTTTTACACGTATTCTGTTGCAACGCCAGTACAGCCAAACTTCTTTGCCATTGAAAATGTACCAGGATTGCTCACTTGCCCCCTCAGGGTTGTGTCGCAAAAATATTTTCTGGGCAGAAAACTTCTTGGAAAAGAAGCGCCTTATAAAACAACTCCAAAGACTTGGTGAATGAAAGAGATCTGTTTTATCATGTCTCCTTTTTCAACTCCTTGAATTTGTCCTTTCCTGACCATATTCATTGCTTCGTATCCTTTCAATGTTCGTCGCGCCGTGTTGAACGACTTGAATCCCATGCCTGCCAACGCCCATCGTTTTATCGCTCGATGGTCTTGCTCAATAATGTTATTTAATTACTTCTTCTGCCGTAATTTGGTCGTCTCAGGTAGCGTCTTATCAGCTTTTAACGTCTTTATTGCCTTCGGATACGCCGCATTCTTATCCACGGTAATCACGCGTGGTGTCTGAGTGTAAGTGGCTTTCAATACTTTGCAGAAAAACTGTTTTGCTGCCTTACCATCGCGCTTCGCACTCAGCATAAAGTCCAGTGTGTTACCTGCACTATCTACCGCTCGATAGAGATACTTCCACACTCCTTTAACTTTGATGTACGTTTCATCCACCCGCCAAGAGTCGTTCGTCGATTACAGATGGGGACGAATCTGTTTATCCAGTTCCGGAGCGTATTTCAACACCCATCGATTAAGCGTGGAATGATCCACCGTAATCCCCCGCTCCCGCATCATCTCCTCTAAATCGCGGTAGCTCAATGGGTAGCGGCAGTACCAACGGACATTGAGTAAGATGATTTCAGGCAAAAAGTGCTGCCATTTGAATAGGGAGAGTGGACATTGGAAAAGCGGAGGTTCGAGGTTTTGGGCTTTCTCATCTTACCACCTACCTGTTTTTGCGACACAACCTAATTCTCTACTATTTTTTTACTAAATTCCTCACCCCAATCAAACATTATTAGCAAAATCGGCTCTAAGCTTTTTCCAAATTCAGTTAATGAATACTCTGTCCTTGGAGGCACCTCTGCGTAAACAGTCCGGCTGATTACCCCGTCCCGTTCCAACTCTCGTAGTTGCAGTGTTAATATCCGCTGGGTAATCTGAGGTAACAGTCGCCTTAGCTGACCAAATCGCTTTTTTTCTTTGAGTAAATAGTACAAAATAAACGGTTTCCATTTTCCTCCAATGACTTTCAATGTTATCGCTACAGGGCATTGGCTTTGTTGGCTTATCACTTGTCTACTGTCTCTCCAAAAGTATTCTTTTTAGTAACAAGGCACATTATTGTACCTACTTGAACTTATAGCAAGTCTTGCACGATACTAAATCTAGTCAAAGCTACGGCACGTTAAATTACTCAGTTACCGAGAAAGTTTTTGACAAAGCAGACGCAATGAATGGAGAATAAAATTTTGGAATATAAGCAGAAAAGTGTGCTTGTTTACGGAGGAACGGGGGTTCAAGGTAGTCCAGTTGTCCGTCGACTACTACAACAGCACTTCCGTGTCCGTGTACTTGTCCGCAATTCTTGTAAGGCTGAAGCCTTGCAGCAGTCCGGTGCGGAAGTTGCAGTTGGTAACTTAAACGACCTTGCTAGCCTTAAGAAAGCTAGTGAAGGGATGGATGCAGTTTTTCTACAACTGCCATTGGAGTTTAGCTCTGCTGTTACGGAGTACGGTTGCAACGCAATTGATGCGGCTAAAACTGCTGGAGTAAGTTACGTCGTCTTTAATACCAGCGTTTTAGTTCCTGACTCAAACGTAAACGTCAAAGCTTTAGATCTTAAACGTAAGGTTGAAATGTACCTACAACAGAGTGGGCTACAATACGTCATCCTCCGTCCAACCTTTTATATGGAGAATCTTGCTGCTCCTTGGTCAGCACCAGCTATTGTCCACCAAGGAACTGTAGCTTACCCAATGACCAGTGAATTCAAGGCTTCTTGGATCAGTGTAGAGGATCTAGGTGCGTTCGCAGTTGAAGCTCTGAAGCGTCCAGAACTATCTGGTTCGGTTTTCAATGTAGGCGGCTCTGAAGCTCTCACTGGTAATGAGATTGCCCAGCAGTTCGCGGCTGTCTTTGGTCGTGCAGTTAACTACTATCCAATTCCCCTCGAGCAATTTGAGCAGCAGATGAATGCTGCAATGGGGGAACCGATGGGAACAGAGATTGCTGCATTATATCGGTGGTTCGTGAGTCAACCACAATCTCCAGCCGTTATCGATCCACAACCAGTCCTACAGCAGTTACCAGTGCAGATCACACCGCTGAAAGATTGGATTCGCAGTCAAAACTGGTCTGCACTTGCGGGCAAAGCAGTCTCAAAAACTGATTAACCAAAAGTTAATCTCCGTAGTTGTTTTAGCTCTCTCGACTTGGGTTTGATTAGGTGAAATTTTTGTCTAGTAAAGTTTTAGCTTGAGAGCGAAAGCTCTGTCCCGTTTGATTTAAGTGTCGCTTGTCGCTACTTCAGGAATACTTGTTTCTCAAAAGACGACCTTGTTCAAGTTCAATTTATAGGAGGCTGTTATGAAAACGGTTCGCAAACACCTTGAGCAGAGACAGGCTGATTTCAAACAGCACCAATTCTTTAGCACACTGTCTGTAATTAATTCTTGGGATGAATTGACTTCTTTCGCCCAAAGATTGAGTTTCTGGGTTATGTCTTTCCAAGATGTCCTCAAACTTAACACTATGCAGATCACTCATCCAAAGCTTTACCAAATAGCTCGTTGCCATCTAATCGAGGATTCTGGTCACGAAGAGTGGTTTCTAAGCGATATACAAAAGATTGTTGGCGAACAACTGAGTCTTCGTTCTATGTACAGTCAAGAACACGCTCCTACCCGCTACGCCTCCTACAGGCTTATTTCAGAAGTTTTCAGAGCGTGCAACGATTTTGAGCGGATTACCCTGCTGCTTACTCTTGAATCTACAGCTGAAGTTTTCCTCAATCACATGGCAAGTTTTTCTGAGCGTGTTGGTTACTCTAACTTACAGTACTTCTCGAAACATCACCTTAATGCTGAAGAAAGCCATGAGTCTTTTAATTCAGATATGGAAAACTGGCTCGATGGTATCGAGCTGACACCGGAGGAAGAGATAGGCAGTGTTGCTGTGATTGAGCGTGCTTACCGTGCCTTTACAGCAATGTTCGATGATTACGAAACTACTCTAAAACATCAGGTGAAAATCCTAACTTAAGGACTCATTAAGTTGGTTGCAAAAATGCTAAATTGAGGTTCAAATAATTGATACTCGTATAGCGAAAATCAATTCATACCAAAGTCCTCATTTGCACCACGCTTAGGTATTTTATGTCAACATTTTCTTTTGTTGACAAACGGGGACTTTTGTATACAGAAATTTGATTGTGTACAATTACCGTCTGAGATCAGCTCCAAGGAAGCTATGGTAAAGCGTTGGTAGTAAAAAGCCACGTTTCATTGTACTTTAGCACGACTGTACAGACTAAAAAGCGGGGCTGTGCTGACTCTCAGATTTTTATCAAGCTGGAGTTGAACTTAAAACTGCGCTTCTTGTAAAAAGTGCTCGCACGTTAAATGTGCAAAGCAATACTGTATTAACACAGTATTAGAAGCAACAGGCAACATCATTGTTTTGCACAAAGCGAGAAATTACTTGAAGAATTCATCAGCCGTTCTGAAAAATGTGAATTTAGTTAAATACACTCTAACACTTCTTACTCTCTGTATTGCCTTTATTTCTGAAGCAAAAATAGCAGAAGCAGCAAAGCTGGAGTTGATTGCTAGTGGTCTTGATAATCCGCGTCGCCTCACCTTTGACTCTGACGGTACTCTCTATGTTACAGAAGCAGGTAGAGGAGGCTCGGGACCTTTTATTCAGGGTCCTGAACTTAGCGTGTCTTTAGGTTTTGGTTTGACAGGTGCGGTAACACGTATTCAAGACGGCACTCAGGAACGTGTGCTGTCTGGGCTGCCTTCTTTAGCACTGACTGCTCCGAACACTGTCCCTCCAGAAACCGTAGGTGCTTATCTGGCGGCTGTTGGACCTCATGATGTGGGGTTTGATCTAAATCACAATGCCTACGTTTTGCAAGGGTATGCCTCTACCGCCAATCAAAAGAACATCTTAGGCGCTGCTGGTGCTGATGTAGGAAAATTACTCTCATTTAATGTAAGTGCAGACGGTGAGTGGACAAGAAATGATTTTTCCATCGACCTACTTGCGAATAGGCAGCTATATAACCCCTACGCTGATGGAGACTACCTCAACAACCCGTATGATTTAGAAGTTAGAGGAGACAATTTCGTAATTGCCGATGCGGGAGGCAACAACTTCTTTACTACTGATCTCACAGGAGAAGTTTCTTTAGGAGCGAGGTTTGCTCCGTTCACTGTTGATGGTGTTTCAGTTGAAAGTGTCCCTACGTCCATCACAGTCGGTCCAGATAATGCCTACTATGTAGGTGAATATACGGGAGTGCCTTATCCAGAAGGTGGTGCACGTGTGTACAGGGTTGTGCCGGGCAGTGAGCCAGAGATTTTTGCTGATGGCTTCACACAAATTACAGGTCTTGACTTTGATGATCAGGGAAATCTGTACGTCCTGGAATACTCAGTTAATTCTACAATTGATCCTGCGGCAGAGTTACTAGGTGCCCTGACACAGATATCTCCTGATGGCAGTCGCCAAACTCTTGTTGCTCCTGGCGAGGGACTAATCGCTCCTAATGGTCTAACAACTGGCTCTGACGGTTCTATTTATGTCTCAAACCGCAGTGTGTTCGTAGGGGAAGGGGAGGTAGTTCGGATCAAAAGTTCAGCAGTTCCCGTACCCGAAACTACTTCTGTCTGGGGAGCGTTATTGTTTGGGTTTGGTACTTTGAGGATATGTTTTTTGAGTAGGCATAAACGGAAACTTTTGATAGAGGCTCAGAGTAATGTTAAATGAACAAGATAGGAGGGCTACTTGTGCGTCTCTTGCCAAATGCTTCAGAATTTGTAATTCTACATCTATTGCCCTATCTACTTTATAGAGTTTGGTTGTGTTGCAAAAACTTTGTGAGGACAGAAAATGTCTGTGGTAGGGATTTAAATTATGCAACCACTCCAAAGATGCGGTTGATGAAGATAATCCGCTCTTTGACGGCTCCCTTGGGAACTCCTAAAATCTGTCCTTTTCGCATCATGTTCGTGATTTCATACCCTGTTATGATGCGTCGTGCCGTGTTGAAAGATGCAAATCCCATACCCGGCTTGACTAATCGTTTTATGGCTCGGTGGTCTTGCTCCACAATGTTGTTAAGATACTTAATCTGCCTCAACTTTACGCCTTCGGGTAACTTCTTGGCGGCAACGAGTTCCTTGATGGCTTTTGGATAAGCGGGGTTCTTGTCTGTGATGACTAGTGGGGTTTGAGTATGAATGGCTTTTAAAGTCTTACGGAAAAAGCGTTTTGCTGCCAGAGCATCCCAATACTTCTCGGTTACCTACAAATTAGAATTTTTGAAGTGCTGAAAGGTTGATGCTTGCGTCTACTCATTGAAAACAATGTCAATTGTGAAGCTTAACCGAGAGGTATTGGCCAGAGCATCCCGCTTCGCACTCAGGAGAAAGTCTAGGGTATTCCCCACTGAATCAACGGCCCGGTACAGATATTTCTGCTTGCCTTTGACTAAAGTGTACGTTTCATCTACCCGCCACGAGTCATTTGTCGAACCCAGATGTGACCTGAAGCGCTGATCTATTTCTGGGCTATACTTCTGCACCCAACGGAACACGGTGGTGTGATGGATGTCCAACCCTCGCTCGTTCACCATTTCTGCTACTTGGCGATAGGAAAGCGGATAACTGAGATACCATCGGACGCAATGCAGGATGATTTCGGATTGATAGTGCCGCCACTTAAACGGGGAAGACGAGTTCATTTAAGGCAGGCGGAATGATTTTCTCTAGTGAAATTATTTCACCTTACCATTTTTTGCAACACAACCAAAATGCTTGTAGAAGTGCTTGGTGGGAAAATATCTGTAGTTAGCGAAGTCGATCGAGGCAGTACATTTACGGTCGTATTGCCCTTATATAAAAGACACTAAAAAATAAGGTGAGTAATTAAAAATGAACCAGCAATCGCCAGCAAAAATTTTAGTAATTGAAGATGATGCACGTACCCGTAACATCTTTATGGACTGTTTGACCTGCGAAGGTTTTTATACGGTAGGTGCGGAAGATGGGCTAGAAGGAGTTGCCAAAGCTCAAAAGCACTTACCAGACTTAGTAATTTGCGATGTTGTCATGCCCAAGCTAGATGGTTATGGAGTGCTTAAAGCTCTACACCAAAATCCACTTACGGCCATTACTTCCTTTATTTTCTTGACAGCAAGTGTAGCTAAACCTGAATTGCGCAAGGGAGTGGAATTAGGTGCGGATGATTGTTTAACGAAGCCAATTAACGTCGAAGAATTATTAAAAGCGATCGCGACTCAATTAAAAAAGCGGGCAAGCGTGCGTTCTTGGTATGCCAACATATCTATCCCCTTTAGACAAACGCCAGTAAGTGAAAAAGTAAAAGAAACAAACAAAAACAAGTCAATTTTCCCTGCAGCACCCGAACTACAAGAAGTATTCAAATTTATTGAAGCAAATTATCATCAACCAATTACTTTATGCGATGTTGCTCAGGCAGTTGGTTATTCACCGGCTTATTTAACCAACCGAGTAGGCAGCCAAACAGGATATACCGTAAATCGGTGGGTTGTCGAACGACGCATGGTAGAAGCGCGATCGTTATTGCAAACTACCGACCAATCGGTAGAACAAATTGCCAATGCCTTGGGTTATCAAAACACTTGTCACTTTTCCCGCCAGTTTCGCCAGCATAACGGCGCACCGCCTCAAGCTTGGCGGAAAGTACAGCAACGCTCGGTATCAGTGATGAGCGTTGCATAAGTATTTGGTTGTGTCGCAAAAATATTTTCTGGGCGGAAAACTTCTTGGAAAAGAAGCGCCTTATAGGAGAGTGAATTTTTTCGGGGGAGATGAGACTGGCAGTGCAGTAAGGTGATTTCTAAAAAAAACGTAGATGAATTTAGTAATGGTTAATTAGCATAAGTCAAGGCTCTGGTAATGAGGTGATCTGTAGTGCCTAACACCAGGCTGCACTCGGACGTTCGGCTAACACGACCTTTTTCTTTTTTGGGGCAAGATCACCGAAGCTGGCGTTTGCCGCCACACAACGGCTAAAATCCTTGCTGTGTATGAGATTTAAAATTAAATGTAGTTGCTCACCAAAAGAGCGTATGTAGTATGCTACTGCTGTGCCAATTGACTTACCCCTCTTTTGTCACTCTGAGCAAGGAAAAAATTAATCAAAACTTGGAAAGGTTTGTAATGTATGGCTTTCATGCTTAATTTCCTAACAATTGATTTCATTTAGAGTAATTTTGCCAAAATCCTTATCCACAGCAGGTTCTAGATTTTACTTTCCCAAAAGTGACAAAAGAGGGTTACAGCAGTTCTCGATTGAATGAGATAGAGTGAGAGGCATCGCCACCAATTATTAATTAGTAAATGGATGAAAGCTTACTCAAATGATTTTCGCCAGAAAATTGTGGAGACCAACAGGAGAAACCTGAAGTCAATCCAGCAGACAGCAACTAGATTCCATGTCAGCTACAGTTTTGTTTGGAAGCTGATTAAGGGTTATGAACAAACTGGTCTAGTCAACCCCAAGCCTCATGGAGGAGGAGCTAGACCCAAGCTTAATTCTTCGCAATTAAAGGTCGTGTTAGTCGAACGTCCGAGTGCAGCCTGGTGTTAGGCACTACAGATCACCTCATTACCAGAGCCTTGACTTATGCTAATTAACCATTACTAAATTCATCTACGTTTTTTTTAGTATCAATTTTTTCTAGATATTGCCTAGTAGCGCGCTTTAGTTCCTCTGCATGTTTCCAAGATAAGTCATGTAATTCATCCATTGATTTTCCTGAGTATTCTGGATTACTTAGCAAGGAATAATAACAAGATTTCCACATTTCCATGAAGGCTACTGTAGAAGTAATATATTTCGTGTATTCTTCTAAACTCATCATCTCAAGATTCATTGCTCCTTCTCCAAAAACTCAGAACAATTACGTTGAAAACTTAATTTCGGCATAACCCGCTCTTGACAGCTATTTCCTTAGCTCCGGTGGCGGCACAATCCAAAGAGTGCATTTAGGATTGTTACCTTCTTGGCACTTAACAATCCGATCTAAGTTCCAGTTCACCAAATTACGCCCCAACACATTAGTTGCGTCATTGTACTTAAGATTCATCACCCACCAGCTACCGCCAGCACCAACCAACGCCGCCACTAACAGAGCCACAAGCGGCGAAAACCACTGGGCAAATTTAATCAATGTTGCAGGTCGTCGGCTGCGTAACAATTCTAGCTTGAACTGGCAGCTATTTCTTGCCTTTATTAATTTTTTGATAAAGAATCTTGCACTCCAAGCCAGGTTCCATAGAACCATCCTCCTCAAAGCACTTATCAAACTGTGCCTGATTATTCTTGATTACAGGCAGGTACTTTTCCGTTTCCCCCCAGTACAAATGCATAATCGCAGCCCAAATCACCCCCCCAGCTACCATCGCCACACCTATAGCTGTTAATGGTGCTATCGAACCAATTGCAGCACTCAACCTAATTTTGTTCTGAAGCTTGTCCATCGCTCCATGCATGCCCTTAGTTCGCTCCACTGCCTTATTTAGTTCTGCTTTAGCATCGTTAACCTGCTGCACTACCTCTTGCATAACCAATTGATAAGCTTTTCTATCTTCCGCCACCTTCTCGATAAGTCCAATGGTAGAATTTCTCAACGATGATGCCATAGTAGCGGTTCTCAAGGCTTGAGTTAGCGTTTCACTATTTGCTTCGGCAATCGCTGATGTAGTAGCCATACCTGATTTTTTTATCTCGGTAACGATGGCTGAACCTACTCGCGTCAAATCTTCAATCAAGACCTTTGCTTGCTCGTTGCTCACCTGATGATTTGATTGACTTGACTACTCAATCTTGTGCCTCTCCGTACTAATCCCGCCCAAAATATCCTCACACAGTTGCACGGTGTACTCCACCGCCCCAATATACAAAAACAACACATCATCATCGGGCAAGTTTAACCGCCGAGCCGTCCGCATAATATTTGCTTTATGTTCAGCAGTCATCCGAGTAATAATGCCATCTAAATAATTATCATCAATAAAAGTCATTCACCTAACCCCAAATACTTACCCGCTTTCTTCACCTCCTCCGTCATATCCATCAGCCAACGATAAGCTCTAGTGCGCTGGCTGCGCTGTAAAATAGTATTCTCTGCATCCACCGCCGTGCGAAAAGGTAGATCGTTATCTTCTATCACATCCCAAGAAGTCCAAAACATCTCTTGCAGATTTAACTCTATTCCCCCAAGCTGCTCAACAACCTTCTTTCTAGTCTGCGAGGCATCATAGCGGCTAAAAGTATGCGACTCGCCAAATAGCAGATTCTTCACCACCACATAATCAGCTTGGTTGCCACAAAGTTCAACTACATCCTTCAACGCACTCACGGAACTGCGAGTCTTCCCCAACACATGAACAATCGTGACTCGATAGCCTGATTCTTCCGCCACCGAGAGCAAATCTAATTCCCGAATCAAACTTGTAAACGCATCTCTAGACCTGGCTGGCAGATCCACCAGCAGCAAATCTTTGTACTCTCCCAGAGTATCAATTAGATAATCCGCTTCACCTCGTACTGTAAAATCAACCCGCTCAACAGCATCCGTTCCTCCCTCTGCAAGCCCAATCCCTTTATCACCCACACGCTTATAACAGCGATATAAGTCAGCATTGCTAGTATCTGAATCAATCGCTCGACAACCTATCGATTCATAGCGATAGATATCCACCAATAAACGGGCGACCGCCGACTTACCTACACCCCCCTTATCCCCATAAATAAAGACCAATCGTTTGAGAGCAGAACTTACGGACTTATCTGATTTAGTTGCCATAATATAATTCACCCATTACAACTCATCGTTACTAGGAATATCCGCAAACTTACCCCGAACTACCGACTTAGGTTTAGCTGCGGACTTTGCGTCCTGCTTCATATCTGATCTAGTCTCAGCTTTAGTATCTGCTTCAATATCTAAACTGGTATTTAATTCAACTTTAGTATCTGGCTTAACATCTGATACTACTAAATCTTTAGCCGTTTGAGTTGATAGCTTACCTGAACTTACTGGAGGAGTTTCAGCCGCACGTTTCTTCCCCTTTGATTCAGCCAAGTATTGCTTCAGCGTCGCTCCTTTAATACTGATTCCTTCCTCCGTAAGAATAGCTGCAACTTCCTCATAGGTATAACCGCGCCTCAAAGCCTTAGTAATCGTCGGCTTAAATTTAGAGATCGCCTCTCTTAGAGTCATCCCCTGTTTAGGCTTAGGTCCAATTCGAGCCTCCACCTTCTCTAAGATCGACTTGAACTGCTGTTCATCAATATCAAGAACCGTTTGCTTGGCAGGCATACAACCACCCATTTACATAGGCAAAGTTTAGCGGAATTAGCCCCATTGGTAAACTGATAATAGTAAAGATAAATTAAGTTTTTGCTTAGAGCGACCAGCCGACTACAGCCAGCCCCAGCCCGAAGCGCCAGCTTCTTTCTTTCCCAGTAGAGATAGTAGTAGCGCCGCCCCCGGAGCTACTGTTAGATTATGGGTGAGAGTTTTAAAGTCTTGACTTACTCCACAATTTTGCCCCTGTGGGGTCGCTGCGCTCAAAATTGTTCCGCTCGCCCTCCGGGGGCAGTCCCCATCCCCTGGTAGGTCGGCAATGATAGTAGTATAGCTGCTGGGAAAGAAAAAAGCATGGCATACGGTATTTGTCGCATCCAAAAGCTCAAGGCAGGCTCGGTTGGTCGCTCGGCTAAACACACTAGCCGTAGATACGACACGCCTAACGCCGACCCAGAAAAACAACATATCCGCATTATTGGGCAACTCGACAGCCCCAACATCCCAGACCTAGAAACCCTAGTCAGGCAGCACATAGGTGAACAGACGATTCGGAAAAATGCTGTCCTGGCGGTGGAGTTTCTGCTGACCGCCAGCCCCGAATACTTCCGACCAGATGACCCTGCTAGAGCAGGATATTACCAACAGCAGCGATTAGAAGCCTTCCAGCAGTCTGCCTGTCAGTGGCTAGTTAATAGATATGGCGAGCGCATTATCAGAGCCGAACTGCATCTAGACGAATCCACACCACACATTCACGCCTATATGGTTCCACTGGACGAGAAAGGGAAGCTCAACTGTAGAGCTTTACTTGGTGGTAGTCGCTATCGACTGTCCGAACTGCAAGATGACTTTGCCCAAGCTATGGCGACCTTAGGACTAGAGCGCGGCATAAAAGGCAGTAAAGCCAAGCATACAGAAATTAGCAAGTATTACGCTGCGGTTAACTCTGCACCTAATGTAAGTCTAGATGTCTCCTCAATGCAACAACTTGTCGCAGATCGGCAACGAGCAATTAAGAGTAGCGCCCAGATGGAGCAGACTGCTAAGGCACTTGCTCTAAAGTTAGAAAGCCAAAAGCAACGAGTTATTGAACTAGAACGCATTGCTAAAGAGCAAGCGAAACAAGCACAGTTATGGCAGAGTAAATATCAAGACTTAGCTAACAAGGTTCGGGATATTCCCCTCGAACAAGTTGCCTACGAGTTGGGTCTAGAACCTGACCCCAAAGACAAACATAAGTGGCAGCAGGAAAATCACATTATCAATATCACTGGTAGCAAGTTTTATGACTGGCAGCACCTCAAAGGGGGTGGAGGTGCAATAGACTTAGTGATGCACGTAAATGGGTGTGACTTTAAACAAGCAGTAGCGTGGTTAAATGACCGCTTAGGAGAATCAGCAACATTAGAAGCTGTCACTTATCAAACAAAAGTTATTATCCAAACCGAACAGCCTTATTTATTCATTCCCCCAACGCCGGACGCAGATAAATGGCAGCCTGTTAAAACCTACCTCACCCGCGAACGCCGACTGCCTAGCAGCTTGGTAGATAATCTACATCAACAGGGCTTGATTTACGCAGATGACAAGCAAAATGCTGTGTTTCTTCGCCGCAACTTGAACGAGCAAATAATTACTGGTGCATCGCTTAGAGGCACAACCGGAGCTAACAACACATTTAAAGGTTTAGCGCTGGGGTCTAAGCGAAGTAACGGCTGGTTTCACTTTAAGAAAGGAGGACAATCAAACGAGCCAATTGCACGAGTAGTATTGGTCGAGTCGCCAATTGATGCGATGTCATTTGCTGTGTTAGACCGCACTGAATCTCGCCAGACAATTTATTTGTCTACTGATGGCGCAGGGCAAGTTCCTCTAGAGTTTTTACGGCAGCTACCAAATAAATCAGTCATTGTTGCTTACGACAATGACAATTCAGGTAATTTAATGACACTTAATGTAATGAAGCAGTTACCCAACTGTGTCCGCAAACTTCCAAAAGCTAATGACTGGAATGAGGAGCTAAAGAATATGTTTAATCTAGAGCAGCAACAACAGCCAGAAGTCGAAGGAAAACAGAGCAAAGGATTTAGTCGTTAGAGTTCGTGCTTAACTGTGTCAGTTGCCCAAATTGTCTAGCCCACTAGAATAATGCTCTGACTACGACCAAGAAAATTAGTTGCACCTATCTCGATTGGAGTCAAAATATGGGTCTTGACGTTTACCTGAAGCGATTTGAGAACTACGCTGCATCACAACGGCTCAAAGCCGAGTACGAACGACGAATGGATCGAGCTTGGGAGCAAATGGCTAATCGCCGAAATGACGATGAAATTTCCGAACAAGAGGAAGAAATTTATTGGCAGCAATGTCAAAAAATTGCCCGCACAATTGGACTAGATTCAAATGGAGAAGACCCACTTGTTCAAACAATAAGACTTCCTTCGCACAAGTACCCCGACCACAAATTTAAAATTGGCTACTTCTACAGTTCTAACAATGATTCTGGCATCAATCGCATTTTGAGTGATGCCATTGGCATAGATTTACATAGCATCTTCAACCCGCTAGCAGAAGAAGATTTTCAACCGGATTGGGCTAAGGCGCGTGATATTTGTCTCAAAGCGATTGCTGACTTTACTACTCATATCGAGCAACATCCTTATGGTGTGATACCACTAACGTTCGACCCTAATATTTTCCCAATTCAAGCTGAGATAACAAGCAAAGCTTTGGCCCTGCAAAAGTTGGTGGCAATGAAGGAGCAAATAACCGACACACAGCCGAATACTTTTGGCGGTTGGCATGGAGATTTTTTCCTAACAGAACCCTTAGAAGTTCTCGCAGTTATCCCTGGAACTGCCGGGTTTTTAGATCGCCCGGATCTTCCTTGTTTCTATATAGTGTTTCAGCACAAACATCTAGATTTCTACTTGCAAGCCTTAGAAATAGTCTTAGAAACAATTGAATATGTCCTAGAACAACCAGATATTGATAAGTATTATTTGGATTGGTCTAGCTGATACCAAAGGGCTGCGACCAGCAACCCAACAATCATTAAAAGCGCCTCTGTAAACAGGGCGCTTTTAATTTGTTTGCTAATTAAACTGCTAGGTTAGATTAACTTTCATTACCTCTCCTAAATGCAGGCGCAAGCGTTCCAGCGCCCTGACTTCCAGTTGGTGTACGCCCTGCCTGCTGATGCCAAGTAACGCACCAACTTGAGCAAACGTCAGTGCTTGACCATCTATCAATCCATAACGCAGCACTATCACTTGTCGGTACTTCGGCTTGAGCCGCCTAAGTAGGCGTTTGAGTAGCAAGTGTGACAAAAACCACGCTAAGGACTTTTAGCCAAGTTAAATTAACGAAATTAATGGGGTTTCAGCCTTCAAGATCATATTGAAATTTTAGATCGCCTGTATGATTAGTAAATATATACTTACTAAAAAACCTACTGTGACAGAGTTTCAGGTTTAGCGTTGTTCTCTTCTCCGTTACTCCTCAAACCCCATACATTAGGATTGTCTACAGAAGCGTTTACAACTGTAGACAGTTTAGAGGAGCGGATAGAAGCGATCGCATTACCGATTGTAGACAAACGTATACAGGAATGTTTACAGGAGTATACAGCGACAATGTTGGGGAGTTGAACGCCGGATAGACAAAGCAGAATCTATCGGGCAGAGAACACGCCAGAAACTTCAGAGCCTTCCTCTTTCCTCCACTGAGAGACAAAAGGAACCAACAAAAAACCTAGAATCAGGTGATGCTGGATTGAGTGCGCGAGGATTAGCCAATCGCTTACGAGTTGCCCATACAACTATCAGTAGGAAGAAAAAGAAAGGCGTTGATATATTTAGCCGCTTGGAGCAAGGAGCTAGACCCCGATGGACTAGCGTGGGAGCTTAGAGGAGATAAATATTACCCAGCGCAAGTTTAAAACCTGAGTGTGAGATCGCGTTGCAAAAGTAGTTATTGGGGAAAACGCCGCTTGAGAGACAAGGCGAAATTTCTCAGGCACGAGTCATCGCAACCAATACAACAGATGGATATAGATCCCCCTATAGCCTCAAAACCTCCCCAGGAAATGAGATCGCACTTGGGCAACTTTTCCTACAACTTCTGTATTGATAAAGTCTGAACTCATCCGTCAGCAATGAATTTGAACGATCAGAAACTATAGTATAAAGCTGGGTATTGAACTTCACTAATTTAGCTTGGTAAATTAGGAAGTATCGATACTATGATAACGGCAAAGATTCCAAAGAGTACCCCTAGAACTACCCATAGCTCTTTATTTCTACTTTTTGATTTTGCAATTGAATAGCAAGCCCAACCGCACAAAACCCACATACCCAAAATAACTAAGCTTCCCATAAAATGTTCCTCAACGTGATTTATATTGGCGAACTTAAGCTGAAACGTAAACGTTCACCACCGTGTGGCTAACGAGTGTATTTTCGGCTTCAACGAAGTGTTGTGCTTCGCTGTCTTAGTGTTCCCAAGCAATCGCCTTTTCTATCACACGGCAGAACAACTAATACTAAATCGCGTTCTAGAGCGTAATTTTCAAATGCGGAAAAAAAGCCATTGAGTGAAAACTTTCTGGCTGTGCATTAAGTTAATGTGGGATGGTATGGTGAGAGAACGATCTTGAACTTGAAGCAACTCTATGAACTGTCCTCTGTGTGGTTACCCTAAAGCTCATAAACATGGCTCGATGCCCAATGGTCATCAACGTTAGGGAAAGCAATCGTATCATAAGCGGAAACTATAGGAAATCCCCCAAACCCTGATTATGTGGTGGGATAGGTAGTAGGGGTTGTGTTGCAAAAAAATTCTTGTTGTCAATAGATTGTAATAGTTGACAATTTAATTCCACATTTAGTGTTTACTTATTTTTTAAGACGCTATATGTGTAATGTAACTGTCAACAACTGATGACTATTGAGACTTACTAATTTTTTGCAACACAACCGCACTAATTTTTGGGAAGACTAGGTTATAAGAAAACTTCAATAATTTTGGGTAGCTGATCCATGTCTTCTGATAAGCTTCTAGAAGCTGCTAAAGGCGGTGATTTACTTGCAATCTCTAATTTGGTTCAGCAAGCATTTACTCCCCAGGAAGTTTGTATAGATGCTGAAATGCAACTTGGTATAACACTGTGGCTAAAGTTGAAGTCTGACAAATCCTTGGACTCTCAAAACTGCTTGAACGTGATTTTAAAAACACTAGATAGCATTCAACTAAAAAGAATAGTCTCGGTCAGAATTTCTGAGACTTCTCCCGAAGACCCCAAAAAGCAAGTTTGGAATAATTACTGGGCTTTCAAACAGGAAAAATTTGTTGATAATACGGTGGCAACCGAGCAAATGACGAAGGTAGTTATTCAGATGGCTGCCGCTTTTGTTGGATTAGTCACTTTGATGCTAGTCTTTGCACCATTCATACCTACTTCAACCACTTCAGTTACATCCAAACCTACTTCAACCGCTTCAACTTCATCTCCTTCAACAGGATCACGGATTTTTCTTGGTAAAAGCCAGACAGGATATGAGCTTTGGGCTGATAAAAGCTGTGTTTACGTCAAGGGAATTACAGAAGCTGATTTAGCACGTCTTAATACCAATGTATGGAACTTCAAAGATGAGGTCAAAGTACAAACTGGTTATAGATGCGTTCTATTTGAGTAGAGCAGATTCATCGCTTGTTTGATTTCTATGTTCATTACTCCACCAACATTTGCTTTCAAACCAATAGCTGCTCGCAAAATCTCCAACGCTTGCAAGTAATGTGGGGTTCTCCGCAATTTTGTGTAGCTCGTTGAGTTCACGAGCGCGGTAATTCATCTTATTTTTCTGTCTTTTGCTGATGATCTTTCATGGGGTTTGTTTTCGAGCTAGTTACTTCGCTCCTCAGTTCGTGCGATTCTTTCGCTTTGAGTAATTCGTTTTCCTGTTTAAGCCGCTCAATTTCCATTACCAAGGCGGCAACGATATCAAAATTCTGAGCATCACGCTTGTTTCGATTACTCCTACTATTCAAACTCGAACGAGCCTTGCCAAGTTCTGTTCTTGGTCCCGTACTTTTTCTCCAAGGCTGGAACTGTCGGCATCGAAGCGCTTGTTGTTGTCTTCGTTCTGGCGACCAAATGGCACGTTTTGAACTGGGCGTATCCCACAGTGTTCTCAGAATTTTCAGTGTTTCGCTCACGTTTGTCCCCTTGCCGCCACCGCACACGGTTTGCTTTATAACTAGCATAGATTTGGATAACGCCTGCTATAAATGTATTAATATGAACGCGATCGCCTTCTATTTGCTTTGTACTGAGCCAACAACTTTAAATAATTACGAGCCAAGCCCAGTAGCTTCAAGCACGAAGGCTTGTAAGCGATCACTACAATTAGGCTGTGGCACTCAGCAATTAAATCACCGCGTTTGGCTTCGGCTTTTAGTCTTGCCTGCTCGTTTGGACTCATTTCAAATCTCCATTGCTGTAAACAAACTTCGCAATTCTCCCGCGCTGAAGTTGACCTTGAGCGCTTGGAGTATTTTCGTTCTCACTAGGGCTGAGGTCGCGCTCCAAATCTGTCGCCAGCCCTTAGAGCCGTAGCTCTCAAAGAGCGTTTTAAGCTCCCCAAGCAATTCGACAAGGGGCGATGAAGCAATTAATGGCAAGTATTCCCGTCCCATCCACTCAAGCTCTTCGTCTAGGTTTGGGGGAAGCGGAGTTGTTTTATCGATGATTATTTGCGCGATCGCCCCCCGTAGCTGTTGCACTACTCGTCCTATTTTGTTAGCCGCCGACTTTTCCCTTGGCTGGGAGGATGGGTCACTAAAATCCTTGTATATATCTATAGGGTTTTCGTGATCCATTTGTTCGCAACTTGATACAGTTTCTCGTGCCGCAACTCCAGCATCCCGTAACAGCCAACGGTCGAAAACTTCTCCCCTGTCTTCGGGGCAAATAAAGTTATAAATTCTCAACCTTTGTCGCTTGCCCCCACTGTCAGTTCCTCTTTCAATAAACTGGGGTTCTCCCCTTGGTGGCGGCGCAAGCCTAAACCCTAACGCCTGGTTTAAAATCTCTTGAATGATCGCTATTGGGGAATTGTTAGCTTGGACTGTGACCCCCAAAAACAGGTTGATATCCTTGGCGCAAATTAAAGCTTTTTCAAAAATCTGCTGCACTTCTGGGCTGTCAGCAGTCCAGTCAACGCCAGGGGTTAAAAGCTTGTCTACCCCCAAAACTTCTAGCGCCTTGACCTTATTCGATAATAAAACTCGATTAGTATCAGGAATCCATGATCGCCCATCAAGAGAGATGTCTGCAAACTTTTTTCCATCGCGGTTACTTAAATATTGTTTGCCAACAGTTAAGTAGTAGTGCAGTCTAACTTTTGGATACCAGCCGTCCCCATCCTTGAGAACGAGGTCAGCAGTCGGTTGGATTAGATAACGCGCTTTAATCTCATAATTAGCCTCCGAATGGCGTTCCTCTAAGGTCTTAGTTTTTTTTGCTTTTAGCGTTTCATATTCGGATCGAGAATCGGGGGGCAACGTGATCGCTATTTTCTCGGCTTCTTCTTTGGCGAGTTCGTCTCTAGATTCGCCCATTGTTTCGGACAGCGCTTTTTGATCTTCCTTGTCAAGGTCAGAATCTACCTCTATAATTCGGCAACCATTCGCTTCTAAATCTGCCAGAATAGTTTTTCGGTATTGATGGAAGCCAGCATTATGACGACAAGCCATCTTTAACCAAGTTTCCACCGAGATCGCATTACTTTCAACGCTGCCCTCCGCATCGACCGTAACTCCAGAATTTAGCAGGGAATTAAAGTTAGCTTGAGACTTTTTGAGTTCGCCGTTACGCAGTGCCGCCGGGGACACCGCCCCATTGCCGATAAAACTTGTGGGTAAACCCCTTTCCGGCAGACAGATATGACGAGGAACTTTAGTGTCTCGTACCCTTGCCAAAACTTGGCGTGCATTATTCGTCGGAATAAGTCCAGGAAAAAAGCTCCACACTCCCGCAAAGTGATTATCGAGGTCGATAGAAACGCCGCTCTCAAGCACGGGACTAGAGATGATTACATCCCATTGAGATAAAACTTCGTTTAGATTGTCAACGCACCTATAGGCAGGGTGGTTGGGGTCTGATACTGTATGACTATCAACAACGAGAATTTTTTTGTCAGGAAATTGTTTTCTCAAAGCTTTCTGGAGGTTTTGAGTCCCCCATTTGCTTTTAGCTGTTTGACCTCCAGTGAAAACAATATGCTTACCGCCATCGGCTATCTTCTCAGCTAAACTTGAATACAAATCCACAGAAGTTTGATAGATAAAAAACTCTATCCCGGCTTCGCTCCTGTAATCACCCAAAATTACATAGGGCTGTAAGTCACTCCGCCCTGCCATACCTTTAACAAAGTTAATACTTTGATTGCTTAGGTCTGCATCCGCCAGGATAACCCGCCCCTGGGAATCAGGATCGAGCGCCCCAGTAAGTAATGCTTCAAGTTCACACAGGATAGGTAGGCGGTTTTTGATGCAAGTAGAGCTATTGAGCGTGTGCCACAATACCGACTCGCATTCATCAAGGATAATTAGAGCGTCGCCCCAACTATCTCCTTTGAACCTGACTTCACTTTGGGGGTGAGCAGAATCGACACACAAGGCAAACCCGTAAAGCTTTCCTTCTGGTGTAGCGCCAAGTTCAGTTTTGTAGGGCAATTTAAACCGTCGCGCCAGTTCTCGACCTAACTGCTCTCTATAAGTAAGCACAATTACAGGCTGCCCTTTTTTGTAGGCTTCCTCACACAAGGCAGCGATCGCCGCCGTCTTGCCCGAACCCTTGGGCGCTTTAAACACAACCAACTTAGCATCGTCAGGGACGCTGACATTTCCTAAATACTTGGTCGAAATGACTATATTAGGTTCATAGCTTAGTTGCTTTAATAAGCTGGTCTGCCACAAGGGTAAAGGCAGGGCAGAGTCGTAAAGCTTTTCAAATGCCTCAACACCCCGCGCCAGGATAAAGTCATCAACGCCCTTCTCTGGACCAGGGAGACTAATTACATTAACATCGCATCCTTCAACCTGAAATAACCGCCCTAGTTGGCTAGTGGCAATATTGACGTTGCGGATAGTCGAAGGTTTGAAGTCACGGTCATAGCAGATACAAATGGGTCGCCCTTTTTGAGCGATCGCCTTTAAATCTGGAATTAAGTAAGGGGCGATTTTGTTGCCTTGGGCATCTTTACTGCGGTAGCCGCCGAAGATCCCAGGCAAGGCGATCGCAACGAATCCAGCAGAAAGCAAACAGGCAGCTTTTTTTGCCCCCTCACAAATAGTTATGGGTACTTTTGGGTTATTTAATACCCATGCCCAGAAACCCAGCGCCTCGCCGTTGCTGTCAACGATAATGTTCTCTGGCAAGGCTAATTTGTAGCGTTTAGCAATTTTCTTCCAGATTGAAAGCGAGACTCGGAGGAAAAACGTCCGTGTCTCAACCAAGGGAGGGTGTTCGTATTTAATAAATTTCCCTGGCTTTCGATAATCTTCTTTGGGGTGATCGGGCTTTAAACATCCCCACGCCATCTCCTGCCAGTGATTCATGGGGTCACGACCGTTGCAAAACCAGCCGCCAGGTTCGCAGTGAGAATATCTGTCTAACCACTTTGAAGCCAAACGCCCTGTATTAAGACGTTCTAGCGTTGGTGCGTAACAGAGGTATTGATAAATGGCTGAACCCTCAATACTGCTGAAGTTCAACCGAGCGATGTCTGGGTCAATGCAGCTATTGAGTAATTCTTGTTGATGTTTTGGGGTAAGCATTAAAACTTACCTCCAACTGTTTCAAGCTTTCTTTTGAAATACCACAGCCACAAATCAACCTGTCGGCTAGGATCGGGATTCCAAGGCAAGTTACTCGACTTGCCTAAATGTTCTGGCAACGCAGGGTAATTTTGGGGGCTGTCCTTCTGTGATAAAAGTTTGAATGAAGCAGAGTTTCGCAGTATGATCGGGGTAAGAAAATTTTTCTGCGTCTCTGCCCCCAATGCTTCTGGGGGCTTTGGCATTTTTAGGCTCCTAATTTGTGTATTAGGTAGCCGCGTACTTATTTACCTGTTGTGAAAACCTTGCTAGCGTAAGAGTAGGTTTTTTCTGGTGGTTTGACTTGAGCAGACGGAGCGGGAACGGACGGGAGGGCTAGCAAGCTTTTCTGGGCTGGGTTTTCACGCGAGGTTAAGCAAAGCGGACTACCAGTTTTCTTTTTGGTTAGAACTGGTGCGATCGCACGTCGCAGCCGAGGAATGTATTTTCCTCGTTGCAGTTGGATTTGTATCGTTAGCCCACAGCAACTGTTGCAGCGCAAGTCCGCTTAAAGTTGATGGCAGAATTTCAGCTTTTCTAGACAACGCTTCAATCTGAAACTTGTCGCGGGCGCTGAGTCTGATAAAAATCCTCTTTGGGTATTGAATTATCATCGTTGGATTAACTCCGTGTGTCTTCGTATTTATTATTCCCACCCCTTTAAAATCAGTGTGGGAGGATGCGATTCTCGTTAACCTCGACGAGCCAAAGTTAATCGCAAAGCGGGTTAGGGTAGTAATTGACCGCTTGAATCGTTTTTTTTCAGGAGACTACCCAGTTTGAGAGGCTTACAAGCTTTGGGAATAAAAAACGCCAATCTTCACAATCAAGGGGATAAATCCTCTAGTTGATTTTTTCCGTTTCTTACTCTGCCCCTTACCCCAAAAGTTGATTTGGGGTAAGAGGTGATCGTGGCTTGCTTTCTGGCTAGTAAATGTGGCATTATTTGTTTACCTGACGATTTAGGTGTGGGCGATCACTACCCTGCAAAAGTTAGAGATCGCCTTTTAAATTAGTGAGCCTCTTTATTGCGTTTCAGGTGCGGGCTGCTCTTTACCTTTGCCTTTTAATTAGTGTAATCCGACGTTAACATCGGTGTCAAGTAATCAGTACAGGATAATAGATTTATAGTAAACTGTCGTTTACTATGGAGTAGGGGATAGCAAAACTATGAACGAAAAGTACAAGCAGGATAGAAAGACTGGTAAATTTGTGCCTACAGGTGCGCCTGTAATGGCAGAGAAGCCTATAGCTGTACGTTTGCCTGTGGAAATCGACGCTGCGGTACGAGCGATGCCAAGTTCTGAGCGCAGTGAATGGCTGCGGAAAGCGATCGCCGAAAAATTAGAGCGCGAACAGAAGCAGGATTTGTCGGCTTAAAGCAGTAGGGGGAGCGTCAAAGCAGAAGGATTAATGAAAGTTGCCTACATCAGATCAAGCGTTCGCCTCAGTAGTTGTTTGTCAAATGCTCTCAAATCTACTGCGAGACATCTCATTATTTCGCTACGATAGCCAAACAAAAGAAATATATATCCTTGCTGGAGACAACATCCAAGTTACTATTCCGCTAAGTGGCAAATGGGAATTTATCGATGAATAAGCCAAACTACAAACAAATGTCTAAAGATGATTTAATTGCTTACATCAAATTAAATCGTACTGATGATGAAGCGATTAGAGAACTATTTGTCAATCGTCGCAATCCAAACGCCACAAAATACCCTGCACCGTTAGACCCAGAGACTATAAGGATTACAGAAGAAGCAATTAGGAATAAGGTGCTGGGACTGGGCGATCGCGTTTAATTTAATTAAAACTAATAAACATAGTTTGGTATCGACAAAGCGCCATGCTAACCAACCTCACCAATCTAACTCTCGAACAATTCTGGACTTTGCCGGAAGGAGAGACTGCCTACGAATTAATAGACGGACAAGCCATACCCAAAGTGTCACCTAAATACTTCCATTCCTCGCTGCAAAGAGCATTGCTGCGGCTGTTTGACGCTTGGTGTCATGGCAATGGACGAATTAGACCAGAGTGGTCAGTCATTCTAAAACGCAATGGTTCGCCTTGGGTTCCTACTCCTGATTTAACTTACATTTCCTATGCTCGTTTACCTAGAAGTTGGAGACGCAATGAAGCTTGTCCCATCCCCTGCGATTTAGCAATTGAAATTATTTCCCCAGACCAAACAATTAAGCAATTAGCAGATAAAGCCCTCGACTATATCAAAGCTGGGGTATTGAGGGTGTGGGTTATAGATCCTGAAACTTTTAGCATTACAGTCTTCTTCCCAGATGGTTCACGCTCATCATTTTCTGGTGATGCCAAAATTGTTGATGCGCTGCTGCCTGGTCTAGAACTAACACCAAAAGTTATTTTTGAGGAAGCAGAACTACTTTGACGTAATTAAGATGCGATCGCGCTTCATCGCCCCAGTTTTATCCAATCCCGCCCTGCTCTCTCAGCAGCTTCAGCCGAATAGTAAAGCTTCCGTTCTCCAAAAACAACCCCACCAGAACTAATGACCCGAAACTGCCAGCAGTGGGATTCAGTGTAAAACACTATTAAAGTAACGCCAAAGATGCCAATAACAGCGCGAATAATGGTTTGAGTCATGGTGCGAAGTCTCTTGCCCTCACCTGTCCAGAAACACCTCTAGTTATGAAACGGGCATTGCATCAGAATTAACTGCGGTAACTTCTGAATTAGATTCTTTAGCCTTCTTCTCAAAAACCTTAATGCCAGCGTCAACTACTTCAAAGCCATTGGCTGTACGTTGCCCTAGCTTGCCACTCACAGACCCACCCCAATCACTAAAAGCTGTGGCATCAGCTTCAGCCTTACGCCAGCTTTTAGCATTAATTAAAGCAGTGAAGACAACTCCATTTTGGTCAGTTAGTAAAAGTTCGACTTTCTTGTTAGGTGCTGGCGTAGCTTCAGGTAGTTCGTTGAATTTAAGCGTGATTTCTGATTTTACTTCTGTCATTCTGTCCTTTAGTAAAAGATGAGGGTTTCTAATTTTAGGACAAGCTTTGGCGATCGCTTTCATCAATCTACAATAACTCGCCATCGGAGGATAGAGCGCGATCACCCTCCTGATTTGGCGTGTCTAAGTCGGGATCTAGGTCTAGGTTGTATAACGCTGTTTTCCCGACGTGCGATAACATTGATAAAGACGCGATCGCGCCTCTGACTTGTTCGGGGCGTACCTCTAAGTATTTTTGCAATTCATCCAGGGTGCGGTGTCCTGAGACTTCCTGTATGACCCGTAAGGGGATTCCGGTATCGCTCATCATTGTTAAGGCGGTGCGGCGGAACGAATGGGTACTTGCGCCTTCTATCCCTACTTCGAGGCAGGCTTCGCGTAATATTCGTGCTGCGGAATCTGGGTTAATGTGTCCCTTGCCATGACGACCGGGGAAAAGAAACCATTGATAGGATGGCGGGTTGTAGTCAACTAACAAGTTCCGCAGATCCTCCCCCACAGGAATTGTGCGCGTCGCCAATTTGCCTTTGGTGTTACCTTTACGAATGATTAGTTCCGGGCGCACTCTTCTTTTTTCGTCGAACACATCCTTTCGCCTTAAGGTACAAGCTTCAGCAATCCGACAGGCAGTGTACAGGCAGATGCCGAACAAGGCGCGATCTCGGCGGATAGTTAGCCCCTGACTAAATAGCAACTGGATCTCTTGCTGGGTAATAATCTTAGCTCTGCCGTGTCGGTCAATTTTCATGCTCCCTAAAGCTTTCTCTCTTTCTTTGCTTTCGGTAGATAACTAATATTATCTGACATTCGCCCGCTCTACCATTTGCTTAGTTTTGTTGCACTGACGTAACGTTATGGTTCTAGATCATGACAAACCGAATTAGCTGTATTGGGATGGGTTTTTGAGGGTGATACCGTAGCTGATGGGGGCGACGTTAGTTCAAGGGAGCGGGAAGTTGCTTGAGCCTGAGCGTATGCAAATCCAGAGGCAAAAGAGCAAAGAGCAATAAATAAAGTCACCAGTACCTTCTCAGAAATTCTTATATTCCAAGAAAAGCCTTCTGGTGACTGGTTGCTGCTAGGGCGAGGCGGTCTTAAAATTGACATAGCAGTTCTCTAATAACTGTTGGATAAAATAATGAACTTGATTTCCTGTTGGCGCAGGAAATACTCTGAATTTGGCAGGAGCGTCGTGTTGGTAGCACTGACGCTTTTGTTGTAGCAACCGAGGCTAGAGGAATTACTCGTCAATCGGTTTAATTTCGATAGTTCCTCCAACGACAACACCACCCTGTAGGAAGATAATGTTTTCACTCTTGATATTGCCCAAGCTAGTAACTTTATCTGGTGCAGCAATATCCACGCCTTGTTTAGTGCTACTCTTGTTGGGCAACCAAAGGTTATCGATTTTGATTTTGATGTAGAAAGCCCATAGTATTTCTAGAAAGTGCCAAGCCGTTCGCAGTTGAATATAAATGAGGTTTTTCCTAGAACGTTTTAGCCTTTGGCGCAAGGCTGCCAGCTCGGCAGTAGCTTCTTCAGGAAGGGATTTAGAGGCTCGTCCGAGCAAGGGCAGTAGTATCAGGCTAAGTAGCATATGAATAGGCAATTGCACCAGCATCAACGTCATTAGCTGCATCCATAACCTATGTCTCATACGATACAGATACAACGCAAGCTTGTTCAGTTGCTCTAACTCCCACTTTAGCTCCCGCATCAACTTCAACTGTGCTGTCGGCTGTTTCAACTGCGCTGGACTCAGCGCCTCTGTCTTTAGCCGCAATTGCTCTATTACCCAGAACTGCTCCTGCAACTGGGTACATAATTGCTCGAACGACTGCATTTGCCTTTGCAGAGGACTCCATAGCTCCGGATCTAGCAATTGCTCCATTGTCTGCAACTGCTCTCGCAAATGCAGTCGTGAGCGTTCAAACGACTGTGCTTGCTTTTGTAGCTGCTCCCACATAGGATATAAATCCATTTCTTTAAGCTCCCTCCATTACGCTTTGCCCAAGAGTCGAGCGCTTTCGCAGCATGGCACGATAGGACTGAACTGCTCGGAGGGCTTCAGATCCTAATCCACTCACTTTGTAGTATTTCCGCCTAGCTCCGCCAGACCCTTCCTGCTCATCTCCCCAGCGCCAAGAGATTAGCCCCTTCTTCTCCAGTCGGTTGAGGGCAGGGTAGAGGCTGCCAAAACTTAAGGGTATAGGTCTACCGAGGTTGAGTTCATCGAGAATTTCCAGACCATATAGATATCTGCCAAGTATTGCGGTGAGAACATCCTCATCGAGGGCTGACAGTCTGACGGATTCAGTCTCTTTATCTTGCTTTTCCTTGGGCATTGTTCGCGTCTAGTTAAAATATAGTTTGTATAATACTATAAAAACATATAAGTGTTTAAGTTATTATAGAAATATAAATTGAACCCACCGCTCTTGAGCGCGAATGCCCCTCTCTTGTTATAATTATGTACAGCTTTTCTGTACACAATTATTATGCTAACTTCGGAGACTACATACACAGAAGCTCGTAACAACCTTGCAAGCCTGCTCGACCAGGTTGTTAATGATAAAGAAGTGATTGTAATTAAGCGTCGAGATCGCGGGAATGTTGCACTCATAGCAGAATCGGAACTTTCCAGCCTTCTTGAGACAGCTTATCTGCTACGTTCGCCCAAGAATGCTGCTCGGCTATTAAGTGCATTAGAACGATCCATTGCCCGTACAACAGAGCCAATGTCTGTTGACCAATTGTGCGAGGAGTTAGGGATTGGCAAGCAAGAAAAAGAAGAGCAATAAGCCTTTTTTCACCTCTCAAACAGAGGTACAGAAAACTACTCTTCGCGTCCCAGTATTTGAGGAAGAATTTAGGGAAGACCTGGGCTGGTGGTACAAATATGACGTTCAAAAGGCGTATAAGGTATTAGACCTAGTTCAGGCTATATTGCTTGACCCCTTTGTTGGAATAGGGAAGCCGGAACCACTCAAGTACCTGGATGCTGATACCTGGTCGCGCCGCATTGATTTAGAACATCGAGTAGTTTATCGAGTCACGCACGACCGGATAAATTTTCTGCAAGCTCGGTATCATTACGACTGACCGACGATTATTCATCAACGTCTGTCAGTGCCTCATCCAGTAATAGGCGCACTATATCAGCTTTTTTCCTACCAGTTTTTGCCGCCAGCATAGTCAGCTTCCGGTGCATAGATTCTGATAGATCCACTGTGAATCGCACTGTTGGCTCTTTGGCTGGGGTCTGAAGCTTAGACATTAGATCGGTTTCCTTTGATGGTTTTACAGGTTCCGGCGGTACTGGCACTCTCACCGTCGCTTTGGCAGCAATTTCTTCGGACTGCTCCTGACTACCATAAACAAATTGACTTGCTAGGGTATCCTGCAATGACTTTCTTGGCTTTTTGGTACTCATGGCAGCAGCCCTAAAATCTCCTTAAATAAACGTTGGTATTCCCTGGCAGACTCCGCCGCAGGTCGCCCAGGTAAATCCCAAACTGTTGTTCCTTGACCACTGGCATCGGCGATCGCCTGCTTTTGGTGAACTACGGTATGCAGCAGGCGCAGTTCGGGAAAGTTGCTTAATAGTTGTAAGGCTTCTTCTTTAAGCTTTGTCCCTTTTATGGCTCGGTTCAAAAACAAGGCAGCCTTGGGCGGACCAGAGCGTACTGACTGCGCTTGGCGGATCAGTCGCACGGCGTTAGAAGCCGAACGCAAGTCTAAACCCGTAGGCTGACACGGCACTATAGCTAGGTCGGTGCGAAACAAAATTGCACGAGTTGCTTCAGACAAACCCGCAGGACCATCCACTACCAAATATTCACATTCCGTTGCTAAATCCGGCAGGGATTCTAGTAGATCGTCCGGCAGGTTTAGCACTTGATAGGGGAGAGAGTTATCCATTGATTTCAACCACTCGGAGCTACTAACTTGCGTATCAGCGTCCACCAATAAAACGGTCGCACCTTGCGCTCTTAGCCAGCAAGCAAAATGGACGGCAGAAGTGGACTTCCCCGAACCCCCTTTTTCATTGACAAATCCTATTACAGTCCCCATTTGATTCATTGGGTAATGCTTTACTTACTGCATTGTTGCAGTAATGCAGTAAGTAATCAATAGCTCTAAACAAAAAAGCTAGGAAGCTATAAATGCAGTTGCGTACTCTTAGCTAACTTCACTAAGGATTTATACAAACTTGCGTAAAAAACCCCTACTGCTTCTTATCCACCTCAAGTTAACTTTGATGTATCAGAGGTGCTGGGGGACTTTCTAGTTGAGGCAGCGCCGGATATTAATTAAGAGACGAAATATGTGCCGTGCATTTGCGTTTACTATCGCTGCTACCATTACTGCTTTCGCTGTGGCGGTTCGACCTGCACTAGCTGAAATTATGAGCTTGAATACGGGGAATACCGTTGCTGGAATGCGCTATACAGGAATGGCACTCGTCAGCGTTGGGCTACTTCCCATAGATATCCACTTTTTGGTCGTGACCCAGCCATTCTACGCAATAGATAATTCTTTGTTAGCTTTTGAGATTAGCGTGGCGATGTTGGTTATCTTGACTCTAGCGGTGCTTGCTATTTTTTTCAATCAGCGGGTTACTGCCAAAACTGCGAAAGCCGAAGCCCTACGTCAAAGCGAAGAGCGCTTCCGCGCCCTGGTCCAAAATTCATCTGATGTAAATGTAATTGCAGTTATGGCAGCTGATAGCACCATTTGCTATGTAAGTTCGTCTGTCAAACAGATTTTGGGTTATGAGTCCGAAAATTGGCTCGGCAAAAAAGTTTTTGAATACGTGCATCCTGACGATCTTGCCAAGGCAGAGAATCTTTTAACGAAAGCCCTCAATTGTTCCGCTACTAGCATTAGAACAACTTGTTGTAAGGTTGAGTTTCGGCTACGGCACATAGATAACTCCTGGCGAGATTTTGAGGTCATTGCTAATAATTTTCTCAATGAACCAAGTGTGACTGGTATAGTCACCACCTACCGCGATATCACTGAACGCAAGCGGGCAGAGACAGCCTTGTATGAAAGTAAAAGACAGCTTCAAGACCATAATGCAGTACTGATGGAACTGGCAAAGCGCAAGGCATTCAGCCACGGAAGAGATTTGAACGCTGCTATTAGAGAAATTACAGAGGCTGCCACAAACACTTTGAAAATTGAACGAGCCAGTGTGTGGTTATACAACGAAGAGCGCTCAAAGATTCAATGTATCGACTTGTATGAATGGCGCAAAAGTCATCATTCCCAAGGCATTGAGCTAGCCGCAGTGGAGTACCCTGCTTATTTCCAAGCCTTGAAAGAGGAGCGTACCATCGCCGCTCAAGATGCCCACACTGACCCTAGAACAAAAGAATTCTCTAAGCTCTATCTTTCTCCCCTCGGTATTACATCCATGTTAGAGGCACCAATTTGGTTAAGTGGTGAAATGGTAGGAGTTGTCTGTCACGAAGTTGTAGGGACTACCCACGAGTGGACATTGGAGGAACAGAACTTTGCTGGCTCCATAGCAGATTTAGTTTCCCTAGCAATGAAAGAGTGGGAGCGCCAGCAAGCAACGGTAGCGCTGCGGCAAGCGGAAGCGAAGTACCGCAGTATTTTCGAGAACACTATCGAGGGCATCTTCCAGACTACAGTGGATGGTCGATACATTAGCGCTAATCCTGCCCTAGCCCGGATCTATGGTTATAAATCTCCTGAAGAATTAATAGCCAACCTTAGCAACATTGAGCAGCAACTTTATGTTGCACCGAATCGTCGTGCCAAGTTTGTTCGCCAAATGCAAGAGGATGATTCCGTTTCAGCGTTTGAGTCGCAGGTTTATCATCAAGACGGCAGCGTAATCTGGATTTCGGAGAATGCACGTGCTGTCTATGACACAAGTGGAACGCTGTCCTACTACGAAGGCACCGTCGAAGATATTACTGAGCGTAAGCAAACTCAAGGGCAATTACGGCATAATGCCTTGCATGACGCACTCACAGGTTTGCCAAATCGGACTTTATTTACAGACCGACTTGAACAAACGGTTCAGAGGGCAAAAAGGCACAGGGATTATTCGTGTGCCGTGCTTTTCTTAGACCTAGATCGGTTCAAGGTAGTCAACGATAGTCTTGGTCATCTAATTGGAGATCAGCTATTAATCGCTGTCGCTCGCAAATTAGAGTTATGCCTCCGCGCTGAAGACACCGTTGCCCGCCTTGGAGGGGACGAGTTCGCAATTTTGCTCAATGACATCCAGGATGTCCACTATGTAACCCAAATTGCTGAACGGCTTATACAGGTTTTAACTCTACCTTTCAACCTAAATGGACAAGAGGTATTTACTTCAGTGAGCATTGGCATTGTCTTGGGTAGCGAAGCCAATGGCTGGCTAGATGACCTGCTACGTAACGCCGATATCGCCATGTACCAGGCAAAAGCCCTTGGCAAGGGGCGTTATGAAGTATTTGATACCGCCCTGCACCACCGTAACGTCACCAGCCGACAGTTGGAAATTGACCTCCGGCAAGCTATTGACCGTCAAGAGTTTCGAGTCCACTATCAGCCCATAGTATTGTTAGCAACGGGGAAAATTATCGGATTTGAGGCTTTGGTGCGCTGGGAGCATCCTACACAGGGTTTAATTTCTCCCGCCGAGTTCATTCCTATTGCTGAAGAAACCGGATTAATCTTGCCCCTTGGTCAGTGGGTACTCCAAGTCGCTTGTCACCAGATGCGCCAATGGCAGAAGCAATTTCCCCTCAGTCCGCTATTAACAATTAGTGTGAATCTTTCTGCTAAACAGTTTACACAACCCAACCTCTGTCAGCAGATTGCCCAAATTCTTCTTGAAACCAACTTAGATGCGTCAAGTTTGAGGCTGGAGATTACAGAAAGCATACTTATGGACAAGGCTGAATCTGTAACTACTGTGCTGTTGCAACTGAAAGCCTTGGGTGTTTCATTGTACTTGGATGATTTTGGTACAGGATATTCATCCTTGAGCTATCTGCATCGTTTCCCCATCGATACTTTGAAGATTGACCGCTCCTTCATCAGCCGAATGGGGTTCGGGGACGACAACTCAAAGATTGTCCGGGCAATTTTAACCTTAGCAGAGGCTCTAAATATAGATGTGATTGCCGAAGGGATAGAAACAGCAGAGCAACTGATGTTATTGAGTGCCTTGCAATGCAAGTATGGGCAGGGATACTTTTTCTCCCGTCCCCTGGATACTCAAGCAGCAGGTGCTTTGATTGCTGAAAGTCTTGGTGGTATGGATAAGTCTTATCTTGTCGCTGAGTATCTAAACATTGAGTAGGGAGGTTGAGTCGCAATAAGTAACGGAACAAGCAACTGGAATAAGATAATGAGCCGCTTTCAACACTGCGCTCGCCAGGGACAAAACTGTATCAATTGAAGTCTCTGAAATTTAAAGGCTTCAAACCCTTGCTATACCGTATTAAGATCCTGTGCCAATTAACCTATACTCTATTCGGTACATTGAGTGTGATACTGAATAGATTTTTGAGGTGCAAAAATATTGATATCTGGAATGCTTTTCAAGATAGGCTTTTGGTCAAGTACGTAAGTTTCTGCACGACTGCTCATTTACCCCCGGATACGAGAGCAAGCGCTACTTTGGCTACGAAAAACCCCGATTTATGTTAAGTTTTGAGTCTTTTGGCGGAATCTTAAGGGTATGAACTGAAAACGTATTTAAGAAAAAGCACTTCATTCTGAGATACGGAGGACTTCAATGAGTATTCTGAGCATTAACAAATTAGCTCTTGACCTAGTTACTAATGATTTTAGTAACGGACACGCGGCTAACGCTAACAATGCTGGCCCTACCAAAACTTCTCGAGCATTAGCTATTATTCACCTCGCTGCTCACGATGCTTATGCGAAAGTTACAGGGCAGCTTAATCCGCAACTTGGAAACCTACCGAATCCACCGGAGGGAATCGGTAATGACGAAGCTACAGGGACTGCGGCACTACTAGGTGCTGGTATCTTTGCAGCAGAGCAACTTTATCCCGATTTCGTTCAATTTATATCTACGGAAACTGCGAAAATTACCGTTGGGGTTAATTCTGAGGCATTGAATTACGGGAAGCAAGTTGCAGATGCTTGGTTAGATTTTCGTAATAATGATAATTCAGGCTTGCCGGATCTGGATGCTAACTATAGTTCTGCTCCCGGTCGCCATCGTCCTGATCCTCTCAACCCAAAGCAAATGACTCTTGGTCGTACATGGGGACAAGTTAAGCCCTTTGTGCTTGATAATGTGGTGACCGATGCACCCCTATGTAAACAGCCAGATTTAGATAGCAAGGAATATGCCTTTGCTTTCGACCAGGTGATTGAATGTGGGAAAAGTGATATTACTCAGCGCGATGACGAGTCCCGCCGTAAGGCTGTAATTGGTATTTTTTGGGGTTACGATGGCGCAAACCTACTTGGAACTCCACCGCGTCTCTATAACCAGGTAGTACTTGAAATTCCAGAATTCAAAGCACTTCCTCATGTTGACAAGATCAAGCTATTGACTGCAATAAATGTTGCTATGGCTGACGCTGGAATTGCCGCATGGCATTGGAAATATGCCTATGATTTCTGGCGACCGGTTGTAGGTATCCGTGAGGCAGAAGCGGGTTGGGGTCCGTCACCGGGTCAGGATGGCGACGGAAATGCCCTTCCTGCTCAAGGGGATGGAAATATTTTTCGCAGTAAAAAAGGCGACCCCTTCTGGCTCCCATTAGGTGCGCCTAACAGTAACCCTATTACTCCGCCTGCAAAAAATGGTACGCCAAACTTTCCGGCTTATCCGTCAGGACACGCTACATTCGGTTCCGCTTGTTTTGAGGTAGCTGCGGCACTTCTTGGCAAGACACCTGAAGAAATTGTTGTCAAGTTTGTTTCTGACGAATTTAATGGAAAGACAACAGATAATACTGGTGCTGTCCGTCCACGATATGCAGCAAATTTTACACTTCGAGAAGCGATCGAAGAAAACAAGATCAGTCGCATTTATCTCGGCGTGCATTGGATCTTTGATGCTACTGGCGGTGAGACCGTTGGCAAAGCTATAGCCGATAAAGTTGTCGCAGCTTTCCAATAAACTTCACCACAAAGTATTTCCAGAAGGAGGAAAATCAATAAACGCTCCAAGTGTTGGGAATATCTTCTTTGATATAGGTGATAGGGGTCGAGCCGAGATAGCTGTAAAAAAGTGCCACTTACCGAAGCCGCCATGAATGCGCGGGGGTTTCGAGTAGCATTAGCAGACATAAAACCCTTTTTTGAGCAAAATTACATCTGCTAACTATCATTAGCAGATATTAACCGAGCCAAATGGGTTATGGCGCTCAATCTAGAGATAGTAAGTCTTAAGAGCGAAGTGGCACTAAATTACTCGGATCTCGGCTCAACCCCCTTAACCGTTGCGGGGTCAGGGAAAGATTGATTGCGATTAATTTTAGAATCTTGACCCGCAAATAGCCTGAACTTGAACTTCAGGCAAGTTCCGATTCTTTTCCCGACAAACCAACACATCAGCTAACCGTCGTTCAGCATAGAACTGATGAGCTAACCAACCCAAGGGAAGACCAGCCAATAGTCCAACAATCAACCCAATCATCAAGCTAGAAACAAGATTCTTTCTAGTAATAGTATTCTGTCGCTCTACTTTTGCTGACATGGTTCTCCTTTAAACGCATCAAACGCTGCTAATTAATTCACTACCCAACCAGATGACCGAGAGAGATTAGTTTCCGCTCCACGTTAGCCACCCGGTCTTGCAGGTCAGCTAAAGCACCCTTCACGCTACTGGGGTCAGTTTTGCCTAAATACTGGGCGATCGCTTCTCTGACTATTTCCGCTTCTTTTCGTCCAGCCGAGTGCGCGATCGCACTTATTTGTTGTTGCCAGTCCTGGGGAACCCTAGCCCCAACCATCGGTGACTCTGCCATCTATGCCTACTTTGCTATCAGTGTTGATTCAAGGGTAGCTGATTGTAGCTGTAAACGGTGATAGCAGCGATATCATAAGTAAAAATCATCAGATATGCCCCAAACCCTGATTGTTGCGTGGGATGGAGGGTAGTTGATTGATAAGCAAAAGATAAGTGGGGTTAGCTCGTTCCAGCAGATAACGAGACAACAATACTTTGAGCTATGTATTACACAAAATGGCATTTTCGTGGAATCTGGTAAAATCAGACAAAATTATCCAATGAAAGTAGCAGGAAACGGACAAGGGAAAATTCTTACCCCAGAGGAATTGAGGAGACTATTTACTGAAGGATTTGTTAGGGAGCGCGATCGCGCTTTGTTTGGCATCTGCTTATTTACTGGCTGTCGGGTTTCCGAAGCGCTGTCACTTCAAACTACAGATATCAAAGGTGGAACTTTGACTTTTAGAAAGTCTACCACCAAAGGCAAACTTAAAACTCGCGTTGTAGATATCCAGCCGGGGCTGGCTCAACTGTTAACAGAGTATCAACCTCTTAAGGCTGGGGCTTTGTTCCCTGGTATGCGAGGGCGAAGTCTTACTTTAACCCGGTTCATGGCTGACAAGATTCTTAAGGCTGCTTGCGGTCGCGTGGGGCTAGTCGGAGTAAGTACCCACAGCTTCCGGCGCACTGCCTTAACTATGATGTCTAGTGCTGGAATACCCCTGCGAGTGATTCAAGAAATATCAGGACACAACGATTTAGGGACGTTGCAGCGTTATCTGGAAGTGACCCCAGAGCAGCGTCGCTCTGCTGTTTCGGTAATTGGGTTTTGAATAAGAATACAAGGCGCTTTGAATGAAGCTACAGCTGCTCTAATGGTAGTAGCGTCGCCATTGGTTTTAAGAATGTTTGGGTGAGAAGTCACCCCAGCTAACCCAGGTTCACGGCTCGCGGTGTAATGATGTTTGAACTTGATGGTAAACGGGAATACTAAGCATAACCCCTAAATACTCAATAACTAAAACTTAGAAATAGTCTTCAGTAAAGCAGTTTGAAATGATTATCTTGCAAACATTACTAACGGTCTAGTCAATGAATAAGCACCCCTTAGATATTAATTGAGTGCCAAAAATGCTAATCAACTTTCAGTATTAGTCACAGTGATAGATAAATCTTCAGAGTAGGGAAAGATAGATATATAAATGAAAAACTTATGGGATACTTTATCGACAGATGTCAGCATCTTCTTCAAACCAAAATCAACCTCAACTGATTGCGATCAACAATTCTCCCGTCTGGCGGCAGGTGGCAGGGTTATCCGTTCCTATGGCGGTTTTCTGCCCCGCTCCCGACGAACCGCTGGACACCTACTTAGATGCGAACACCTCAGATACATTCCTAGCGAGGGACTTCAACCTTACTGCGTTCAATCCCATTACACCCACCAACTCTGGCTGTGGTACCGACTGAACAGTGAGCCGGATAAACTACAATTGCTGTTTCGGGGTCAGTTTGATTTTACACTGGTTGGTAGAGACACAGATTGGGTGGCTGGGGAGGTGACAGACTTTCTCGCTTTTTTACTCCTCAACTGCGAAGAACACCATCGAGAAATTTTTAGACACAAGCATAGTGAGATTTTCTGGGCTTCTGCGGTAGAAAGAAAATTCAAGGATATCTGTAGTATTTGACCAGAAAACCACGTCACTCTCCTCAAGGGATTGGTAGTGCCAAACATGTAAGGATAAGTGTAAAGAGTATGTAGAGAGAGTTGTATGAGTGAGGAGAAGCTAAACTGTCCAAAATGCAGGTCAGAGAGAATAGTAAAAAATGGACTCATCCAGGGGTAAAGACAAGATACGCGTAAAATTTATCACGATGTAAAGTTGTGTAACAAATTTACTCAGAAGCCTAAATCTAACTTTTCCTCTAGTGCTGGTGGAATCGCATCAATATCAATCAGATAATC
>JAABUN010002194.1_pt1 | contig 36219 bp, 36 predicted proteins | sample 5559311 | NCBI WGS metagenome assembly JAABUN01 (sample SAMN10711877, study PRJNA513370) | rock metagenome | isolation source: Antarctica rocks | place: Antarctica: Victoria Land, Siegfried Peak sud | reverse complement strand
AGGACCCGGAGACACCGACACCACGACGTCGGACGATCAGCGACGCCCCAGCCCGCGCCACCACTCAACCACGAGAAGATCATGAACTCGAACGACAATCAAGGTCTACTCGCGGATCTGGGTCAGAGGTTGCCAGGTCGTACGGGACCGTCTCGAGCTGCGCCGCGATGTCACAGATCACGATGTCGGCGCCCTCCTCGGCGAACGTGACCGCGTGCGACCGGCCTTGGCCCCGTGCGCCGCCCGTGATCATTGCGACTTTTCCGTCCAGCCTTGCCATTTCTCTCTCCTTTTCCGTTGATCGGATGCCGTCAGTTCCATAGTAGGGCCCAGGGGCTTCCCGAGGCAATGCCGGGTCGAGGGCCGGGGCGGTCGGCCACGAGGCGTCTCCTACCGCAATCGCGACGCGATCAGCGTCAGCGTGCAGCCCGCCGTGGTGAGTCGAATGGACCTTTCAGACCCACGCTCCTAGCAGCCAGCCTGCTTGTCCGTCCTGGAGATTCAGGTCCTTCCGTCCTGTGAATGTGATGCCTGCCGGCGTGGGGGCCGTCAAGCGCTCGGTCCGGCTGTCCCGCAGCACGTTGTGGTGGATCTTTCCGGTCTTAGTCTTGAGGAGTTCGGAGATGATGTGCGCCTTCCGGGGTGCCTTGTACGCCAGTCATCCGCCCACATGTAGCCGGAGACGTGATCTGGTCCTTGATCGGGCATCGTCTCCTCGGTCGCCTGGCTTGGCCCAGTAGCCCGGTACGACCTGGGCCGGAGGACTCGAGCTCGGCCTGCTCCCAGACGGCAACGGGTCATCGGCTGGTCTCGACCGGCTCCGCTCTGAGCCCGGGCACACCGTAGGAACCGAGGAAGAGGGCGTACCACAGCAGCCACAGAATTACCCAGTTCATGAATCCCAATGCGTCACCGAAGAGCGTCGTGCCAGCGACGCCTGGCTCATGCAGGACGTGCTGGGCGATCGCGAAGTAGTAGAGCAAGAACGTCACGGCCCCGAGTGCGAACGTGACCGCCAGTCTGATCTGAGGAAGATATTCGCGCCTGCTCGGTATTTGGTGGGCCAATTGCCGAAGACGTTGGCCCATGCGAACATCCAGAAGTTCCAACACACGCCAAGTTCTGCCGCGTACGACGTCGTGGAGGTGCCGAGCGCCTCCACGTTGCCGGAGCCCATGAGGAGCTTGGCAACCGCAAGGACCGTGAAGTACATTACTGTTCCGAGCGCGACATTTGCGACGACGGCTGCGACCGTCACCACCCCGGGCCGCTTGATGAAGTAAAAAAGTTTGTTTTCCATTATCACCCCGGTGACGGTCACAGCCACCACCACAGAGTAGAACCATCCGATCAGGGTGGGGGTGCTTATCAGGGCGCTTTGAGGCTTGGCCCACAGGGCAAGACCAGGCAGGGCAAGGACGAAGTAGCAGACTGCAGTCGGTACAAGGACAAGAGTTAGTTCACCCAGTCCGGTCCATGGCTGACTGGTCTTGGCCGACCATGGCCAGTGGTTGGCGTTGAGTGCGGACACGACGTACCAGAAGAAGGCGAAGAGCACGAAGATCTGGCCGGTGACGTACCCGAGTCCGTCGGGGCGGGAAGATGCGAAACTCGGATCAACGGCGCCCACCCCCTGGGCGAGGAGTACGGTTATCGCGATGCCCAAGGAGAGGGTGAGGAGAATCGCGGTCAGGCCCCTCCATGGTTGCGGGAGCGAGGCCGGTCCTACCCACTCGAAGGTTAAAGCTGCCCATGCGAACGCGATGATGCTCCAGAAGAGCACGGCGCTGTAAGGCTGCGGGTAGACGTTCAACAAGCTCCATCGTGGGTCGACGAGCAGCCACCATGACAGGACCGACAACGTGAAGATGACCGCGACGTTAGCGAGTCCGAATGCCCACCATGGCAGCCCGAGTGACCGGGCGCCGGTCTGGGCGAGGGTGGATGGCTGTGGATGCTGGTCCGTGGTGACATTGCCGTCCGGAGAGGGGGAATTGCTCAAAGTGTTCCCTTCATCGCAGGTTGCGCTGGTCGTCGACTCGGCGCGCCTTATGCTCGGTTCGGTCAATAGTGTGGGCCGCGACAGCTTGGACGTTGACCCGCAATCCCACGACAGGTTGGACTTCGCGAGCCACGCGCTCTTGGAACTCCATCATCACTCGGCTCGGACGCATCGGTGGCAGCGTGCTCGACTCGAACCAGCGTCTCGTCGATCGAGCCGGTCCGGGTCACGACGATGCGGTGCTCGCCTCCGTACTCGCGGAAGCCACGCAGCGCGCTGTCGATCTCGGTGGGATAAAGGCTTTTGCCGCGGATGTGCAGCATTTCGCCGAGGCGGCCGTAGAGGCCCCGGGGGAATCGCGGGTCGGTGCGACCGCACGGTTGGGGGTGAGCTCCCAGCTCGTCAGGTCGCGGGATGCGAGCCGGATCATCGGCTGCGAGGTGCGCTCTCGGTGGGTGTACATGGACGTTCCTTCGCCGCCGAAGGGGACGGTCCGGTAGAGGAAGTCCGCGATCAAGTCGGCGACGGTGCCGGGTGAGGCTGGGGACGGGGCGTTCATGGCACTCCTTGGTGAGGTAGGTCACACCCCCAGGCGCCATAGAATATGGAATGCGGAGACGGGAGTCAACAGCTGCGGCCCTTGAACCCTGGCGGGAGCGGCAGCGTCCTGCCGACGCGCCTCGGCCCGGTGCGCTGTGCAGGACGGGAGAGCGCGGCTGCTCATCCAGACCGGCCGTGACCTGGACGCGCTGACCGAGGCTGACCTCACCGAGCTGAGCCAGGCCGGGCGGCGCTGGCCGGAACGCATCGGCCGGACCTGGAAGCATTACCGCGGTTCCTGCCACACCGCCCGGCAGGTGCTGTTCAGACGTGGCCTCCTGGACAGCCCGGCCCCACGGCGACCGTCCCGCTGTCGATTGAGCAGCGGATGCCCGAGGTCCCTGAGCCGCTGCGAGAGGCGTTCGTCGGCTACCTGCATCGCAAGTCCGCGACCTGCCGGCCTAAGACGGTGCAGCCTGGCCACCCGCCGGTCGCACTTCGGCCGCTTCTTCGGCGACATCGACCGCAGCCGGTGTCGCTGGCCGATCTGAACCGCCGCCGGCGCACCGAACCGTTCATCACCGCCCTTCTCGAGACAACGAGCACGACCACGGGCGAGCCGATCAGCGTGGCCGCCGTCCGCATTCACCTGCGCGACGCCTTCACCGAGGTCGGGCTCACGAACCGCGCCGAACTCGCCGCCCAGGCCGTACGACGGGAGCTGCCAGCAAGCCGGGGGTGCGGCCGCACGCCTGGTGAGCTGAAGCGGGCCAGAGGTGAACGACTCGCGGGCGTCGTCAACCGCTCGCCGACACCGGTCCGATGGCGTCCCAGAAGGCTGCAATGGCCTCCCGGCTCTCGTCGTAGGTACGGACGCGCACCGGCTTGCCGGAGGCGCCGAACTCCTACCGGTACAGCGCGAGGTTGTCGAAGCGGTGCCCACGCGCCGTGCCCGCCTCGCGCAGGATCACGACCACGTTGCGGTCGCCGCCGCACACGTCCAGCACGTCCTGTGAGAACCCCCGTCGAACAGAGTCCACTTGCCGAGCCCCTCCATCACGGCCTGCGCACCCCGCACCCGGCCACCCTCAAGCCAGCGGAGCGGCCTCAGGCACCAACGGCACGAGGCCTGGTCGGCGCCGCGACCGCCCCACCGACCAGGCCAGCGCCGCGGCCGCCGCGCACAGCCAGCCGGCCGTGACGAAGGCTGGGGAGTACGTCCCGAAGACCGTACGCGTCAGGCCGGCGGCATAGGCCGCGCAGGCCGCGCCGATCTGGTGCGACGCGAACACCCACCCGAACACCACCGCGGTCCGCTCCGGCCCGGCGACGTCGGCGCACAGCGCGACGGTCGGCGGCACGGTGGCCACCCAGTCCAGGCCGTAGAACGCGATGAACAGCAGCAGCGGCACCGACCCGGTCTCCAGCACGGTCGGCAGAGCCAGCAGGGACAGCCCGCGCAGCGCGTAGTACCAGGCCAGTAGCACCCGCGGGTCGACGCGGTCGGTCAGCCAGCCGGACGCGGTCGTCCCGATGATGTCGAACACGCCGATGGTCGCGAGCAGCGACGCGGCGGCGACCTCGCTCATGCCTACGTCGTGAGCGGCCGGGATGAAGTGGGTGCCGATCAATCCATTGGTCGAGGCGCCGCACACGAAGAACGAGCCGGCGAGCAGCCAGAACCGCCCGCTGCGGGTCGCGATCCGCAACCCGGACAGCGCCGCACCGACGGGGTTGCCGCCGGTCGGCGTCGGTGGTGTGTCGTCGGTCGCGCCGTACGCCCGCAGCCCCAGGTCCTCGGGCTTGTCCCGCAGCAGCAGCAGGACGAGCGGGACGGCCAGCAGCGCCGCGGCGGAGACGGTGACCGAGGCCGAGCGCCAGCCCCGCGAGCCCACCAGCGTCGCGAGCAGCGGCAGGAATACCAGCTGCCCGGTCGCGCTCGCCGCCGTCAGCACGCCGGTGACCAGGCCACGGCGCGCGACGAACCAGCGGGACGCGATGGTCGCCGCGAGCACGCTCGCCATCGACCCGGTCCCCAGGCCGACCACGACACCCCACAGCATCACCAGCTGCCAGGACGCGGTCATGAGGACCGTCGCCGCAGACCCGGCAGCCACCAGGCACAGCGCGAGCAGCACGACCCGGCGGACGCCGAAGCGCAGCATCGCCGCCGCCGCGAACGGCCCGGTCAGCCCGAACAGCACCAGGTTGACGCTGACGGCCAGCGAGATCGTCCCGCGCGACCAGCCGAAGTCCTCCTCGAGTGGCACGATCAGCACACCGGGCGCGGACCGGAAACCGCTGGCGAGCAGCAGCGTGACGAAGGCGACGCCTGCGACCACCCACGCGTAGTGCACCCGTCCCGCCGTGGCGGCTGCGGGACGGCTGGGCATCACAGCGGGAACACCAGGCAGGTGCTGCTCGCCGTCGCGACCAGCCGGTCGCGGGCGTCGCGCACCTCCCCCTCCGCGAACGCGGCGCGCCGCCCGGGCTTGCTCACCCGCCCGACGGCGCGCAGCTCGCCCTCGCCCTGCCGGACTGGCCGCAGGTAGCTGACCTTGATCTCCAGGCTGGTGTAGCCGGTGCCCGCGGGCAGCGTGCCGTGCACCGCGCAGCCCGCGACGGAGTCGAGCAGCGTGCAGACCAGCCCGCCGTGCACCAGCCCGATCGGGTTGTACGCCGACTCGTCCGGCGTGCAGCGGAACTTTACTTCGCCGTCCCCTACCGAGAACGCCGCGAACGACATGAGACCGCTGATCGGTGGCGGGGGCAGCTCCCCGTCGATCATCGCCTGCAGGTAGTCCCGGCCGGACAGCTTGGCCATCGCCGCCACCCCGACGCCCGGGTCGTACCAGGAGACGGTCTTCGTACGGGGCGCGCCCCAGGCATGCGACATGGCCCGGACGGTAGACGGGCGCTGCGTTCGCTGTCCATACTCAGCGTGTGCCGCGTAGCTGCTCCATCGCCCGCGCGCTGGAGGTCGTCGGCGAGCGGTGGGCGCTGCTCGTCGTGCGTGAGGTGGCGCTGGGCGTGCGCCGCTTCGAGGACATCCGCCTTGCCACCGGGGCGCCGCGGGCGGTGCTGTCGGCGCGGCTGCGCGACCTCGTCGCCGCCGAGGTGCTGCACACCACGCCCTACCGCGAGCCGGGATCGCGGGTGCGCCTGGAGTACCGGCTGACCGAGGCTGGCCGGGCGCTGCAGCCGGTCCTTACCGCGCTCATGGACTGGGGCGACCGGCACGTGCACCGGAGCGACCGGTACGGGGGTGGTTGCCCGTCGATGGTGGTGCGGCATGTGGACTGCGGAGCTGTGGTGCACGCCGAGCTGGTCTGCAAGCACGGGCATCAGGTTCGATCTGCGCGCGAGCTGGTCGCGGATCCGGGGGCCTGACCGCCGGCCCGACCGGCGGTCTTCGAGCAGCCGGCCGGAGCACGAGACGGCTCGGCGTCGTGCCGGCGGACCTGGAATGGTCACCGGCGGACGACGTCGAGTGCGGACAGCTCGACCTGCCGGTGAGCTGCCAGCCGCTCGGCCTGATCGGTCATCGCGCGTCGGACCGCTACCGGCGCCGCGACCCAGAGATCCACGTGCAGCCTGAGCTTGGAGCCGGCCTTGCGCGGCCGCCAGGTGCCGGCGATCTCGCCGTTCACGAGTACGGCGCCTGGCCGCCCGAGCACTGGCCAGACAGCCTTTGCCTGTGCCGGTTCCTGTACCAGCAGCTGTCGATCCCGGGCCTGCAGGAACAGATCGAAGGGTCCGAGCAGCCGAACGGCCCTCGGGCGTCCTGCGCCGAGCTGGTCCTCGTCGGCGGCCAGCATCCAGCGGGTCTGGCCGTCGACCACGACCTCGACGGCGTCGGGCGGCCAACGGGCCTTGACCTCCGACACCGGTGCGTCCAGATAGCCGGCGACGTGCTTCGGGGTCGCCGGGCCGAGCAGCCGCAGGTAGGCCCGGATGACGTCAAGCGGGCCCGGCGCTGCCGCCGCCCGTTCGGCGTCGTGCAGCCGCTGCAGCACCGGCGGTGAGGTGCCTGCCTGCAGTTCCAGCCCGGCTCGGAGCGCGGCCAGCCGGAACGTCATCTCGTACGGATGGGTGGCGTTGCAGGGTCGGCAGAACCGGAGGTAGGGCCCGTACAACAGGGCCGTGACCGCCGCCGACACCTCGCCCTTGACCATCGGCGTGACGACGACCGAGCGCATCGCTGCCGCGACGGCGTCCAGGGCGGCGAGTTGCCGATGCCGGCGGCCTTCAGCGGCTTCGACGCGTCGTAGACCCGCCTACCGGCGTCCGCCTCCGAGAACGGCTCGACCGCGGCGGCGACCGACGGCAGGTCGCGGCGGCGGTACAGGTGCGGCGCACCGCGGATCGTCCACACCGCAGCCAGGTCCTGGCCGGACAGCGCGGTGACGTCGACGCCACGGACGGCCAGCGCCCACAGCCCGCCATCCGGGCCGGTGTCCTGCACCCCGAAGTCCAGGACCGCGGTGTCCGCCAACGGCCCACCGTCCCGGTCGAGCTGCTGGGCGCGCACCCGATACTCCCAGGACCTGCGCGCGCGTGCCGGCAACGGCCATCTGGGCAAGGGACGGCCCGCCTGACCCGCGGCAGCCCGGTCGCAGCCACCCACTCCCGGTTCCGCCGGGACGCTGGCGCCTGCCCACTCACCTTCCTCGCCCAGCCGCCGGACGCGCCGCCCAGGGGAACCGCCGGCGTCGTGCGCGGGCTGCCTGACCCTGGTGCACGGTCATCGAGCAGCACCCGCCGGCGGAGCCGCCGCACACGACGACGCCGCCCTTCGTGGACGGAGGGCGGCGGCGTCGTGTGGCGCGGGGACCGTCTACAGCGCCCCGACCTTGAGCTGCCCGGCGATGTACTCGGCCTGCCGGATGGCCAGCGCCACGATCGTCAGCGTCGGATTGGCCGCCGCACCGGTGGTGAACTGCGCGCCGTCGCTGACGAACAGGTTCTTGACGTCGTGCGCCTGGCCGAAGCCGTTGAGCACGCCGTCCTCGGGCCGTGCGCTCATCCGGCAGGTCCCGAGGTTGTGCGTGGACGGGTAGGGCGGGGTGCTCGTCACGCCGACCGCACCGACGGCCCGGTAGAGCTCCGCGGTGCGCTGCCACGCGTAGTCGCGCATGGCCACGTCGTTGGGGTGGTCGTCGAAGTGCACGTTCGGGACCGGCAGGCCGTGCTGGTCGAGCGCGTCGCCGTTGAGGGTGACCCGGTTGGTGGATTGCGGCATGTCCTCACCGACGATCCACATGCCGGCGGTGTTCTCGTAGCCGTCCATGATGTCGGTGAAGACCGGCCCCCACGCGCCCGGGTCGGCGAAGGCCGCCAGGAACGCCGGGCCCAGCGACAGGGTCTCCATGTAGTAGCCGCCGACGAAGCCGCGCTCGGTGTTGAGGCCGGCCTCGTCGGCCACGATCCCGGCCATCGTCTCGCCGCGGTACATGTGCACCGGCTGCTCGAAGCGCGCGTAGCTCGACGCGGTCATATGCCGCATGTAGTTCTTGCCGACCTCGCCGGAGGAGTTGGCCAGGCCGTCCGGGAACTGCGGCGAGCCCGACAGCAGCAGCAGACGGGCGCTCTCGATCGAGTTGCCGGCCACGCACACGACACGGGCGGACTGCTTGTGCAGGGCGCCGTTCTCGAAGTAGAGGACGCCGTCGACCTTGCCGCTCCGGTCGTGGGTGATCTGCGCCACGTGGCAGCCATGGCGCAGGTCCAGGTTGCCGGTCTTCTCGGCCTTGGGCAGCTCGGCGACCAGGGTCGACCACTTCGCACCGGTCTTGTCGCCCTGGAAGTTGAAGCCGTCCTGGTTGGTCGCCGGACGGCCGTCGTAGGGCGTGGCGTTGGTGGCGTACGGCCCGGTGGCGTACTGCCGGTAGCCGATCTTCTCGGCGCCGTTGGCGAACACCTTGTAGTTGTTGTTGGCCGGCAGGGGCGGCCGGCCGTGCCGGTGGGTGACCCCCATCTTGATCTCGGCCTTGTCGTAGTACGGCTCGAGGTCGGTCAGGCTGATCGGCCAGTCCAGCAGCGAGGCGCCCTCGATGCCGCTGTAGGTGGTCTTGGCCGTGAACTCGTAGTCCTTGAAGCGCGGGCAGGCGCCGGCCCAGTGGGTGGTGGTGCCGCCGACGGCCTTGACGGTCCAGGCGGGCAGGTTGGGGAAGTCCTTGGCCACGCGCCAGCTGCCGGAGGTGGTGCGCAGGTCGGTCCAGGCCATCTGGGTGAAGGCCGGCCACTCGTCGTTGTGGTAGTCCGGGCCGGTGAGATGCGGGCCGGCCTCCAGGCACACGACGCGGACGCCGGCCTGGCACAGCTCGTTGGCCAGGGTGCCGCCGCCGGCCCCCGAGCCCACGATGACGACGACGTCGGAGTCGGTGTTGTCGAAGCGGGTCATGCGGTCAGCTCCTCGATGCGGGGGTCAGGCAGCCAGTTCAGGTCGTCGAAGCCCCGGTCGACGTAGCCGCCCTTGTCGAAGGACTCGCCCTCGTAGCCGAGGACCTTCCAGAGCTCACGGTCGGAGTACATGAAGGTGACCGTCGTGGAACGGACCAGGGCGAAGAACGGGGTGCGCTGGACCTCCTCCAGGACGGCCAGTGCCTCGTCCGGCGCGAGGTCGGCGAAGGCCCGGCCGCGCACCGCGTCGAGCGAGACGAGGCCCTGCCCGAGCTGGGCGGTCTGGAAGGCGTTGCCGCTGACCGTGGCGAGGATGTGCTCGGCGGTGCGCTCGTACGGCCCGTCCGGGAGGTTCTTGTGCGGGAACGCCACCTTGAGCACCCGGACGAGCCGCTCGGCGGCGTCGTCGGGGAGCAGCGGCGAGGGTGCGACGTGCGGTCGTTCGGCCGCCTCGACGCCGACGGAGACAGGATCGGTCATACGGTGGTTCCTCCTAGGGACAGGGGTGTGCGGTGACGCCTGGCATCGCCGGTGGCTGCGGACACACCTCGACAGGACGATCGGTCCGGGTGCTCGACATGAGGCGCGCCTTGCGGAACAGGGCCGCGCGGCGGCCGGGTGAGTACCCGGCCTGGCGGTCGGGTGTGGTCCGGTTCACAGCATGGTACGGAAACACGTCGGGTGTCGAGAGCAACCCGGTCCCTCCCCGGCCGGTGGGTCCGGCGACCGGCGGCAGCAGTGGCAGGATGCCCGGACCAACCCGGCCCGCTGCCCCCAGGAGGACCCGATGATCTTCATCACCGCGAAGTTCCATGTGAAGCCCGAGCACGCCGACCGGTGGCCGGAGGTGGCGGCGGACTTCACGCAAGCCACCCGCAGCGAGCCCGGCTGCCTGTGGTTCGACTGGTCCCGCAGCCTGGACGACCCGACGCAGTACGTCCTCGTGGAGGCTTTCCGCGACGGCGACGCGGGTGCGGCGCACGTCCAGTCGCAGCACTTCCAGGACGCGCGGCAGGCGCTGCCGCCCTACCTTGCCGCCACCCCGCGCATCGTCAACTTCGAGGTGCCGCAGAACGACTGGTCGCTGCTCGGCGAGATGCAGGTGCCCGGGGACGCCGGCTGAGCCGGCAGCGCGGTCTCGGGCAGGCTCACCGTGGACGGGCAGATCACCACGGAGTAGACGCTGGACCGGCTCGCTCAGTCTTCGTCCGGACCTAGCTTGATTCCTATTTCAGACCCACGCTCCCAGCCGGTGGCCGCGCCGTCGCGGAGCACGGTGTCGACGATGGCAACGCCACTGCCATCGGCATCACCCGGACCGGGGACCTCGTTCGCGCCGGCCAGCACCGCGTACTTGCCGTCCGCCGGCGGGTCGCTCACGGCCAGCTCGTGCACGAACACGTCGAAGATGCCGTTGATGGCCGCCCCGACCAGGTTCGACGCGTCCGAGTAGAACGCGACGTCACTGCCGTCACCGCTGATCATTGGGTCGGCGCTGCTCGTGTTGACTGGGGTGCCTCGCAGACCCACGTGGCCGTGCGCCGTGACACGCCTCGCTGTTGTGGCGTGGCGTGGCGTGGCGTGGCGTGGCGTGGGAGCGGGTCGGCCCTGTCGTGACCGGCCTTGCGGCCCTTGGCGGCATCGGCTCGACGATGTCGACCGCTGAGCGCGCTCGGCAGCATGCGTAGCGGCTTGCTACTGAGAGTCATGATCGTGCTGATGCCGCCGTGGAGGCCTGACGTCAAGAACGACTGGCAGCCACGTAGCTCGAGGTCCTGAGCATCGCGGAGGCGGTCGGATCCTGGGTCCAGCGGGTTCGGCCACTCCTCGACGTGGGCGACCCGACACCCACGTTGCCTCCCTCAGCCCCGATCTACCGTTGATCATGGGGGTGGTGGCTGATGAGCGGCTGGTCGCGGCGTCGGGCGATGGCTCGGGATGAGGGCGTGCGGATCCTGCCGGTCTGCCGGCTTTGTCCGAGGGCCTGGTCGTCGGGCTGGGAGCCTTGATCAGCAGCGCAGCGGGATGGTGTGGATCGCGGCCAGTGCGGTGTTGATCGGGTCGGCCCAGGGCCAGCGGGCCGGCAGGCGTAGTGTCGCCGCCGTCCGCTGGAGACGAGCCGCCGGGCATCGTGAAGACCTTGCGGCGCAGCGTTGCGGCGGTCGCCCATTTTAGGTCGCCTCCGGCGAGTTGACCGACGGCGCGGCCGAGGTTGTGCGCCATGACGGCGAGCGCGAGCCAGGCGGCGTTGGCCATGAACCGAGGGCACATGCGTCAGCCCGGCGCTCTTGAGCTCGGCGATGGTCTGCTCGACGACCGCGTGCCGGCGGTGTGGTCGGCCTCGAGTTCGGCCAGTGGAAGTTCTCGGTCGGTGACGAAGGCGTGGTAGCCCCAGGCGGTGAACGACGTCAGCTGCGAAGCAGGGGTCGGTCGGACCCGACGCACGACCAGCCGGACCACTTGTGCGCCCGAAGCCACGACCCGACCGTCGACGGCGCCCGCGTGCCGTCGAACGACGACTCGGCAGCACCGGGCGCGCAGCACGGACGACGTCGTCGATGCTGTCCCCAGCGACGAACACCGACCCGATTACCGACAGGGCCTTCGCACCGCTGTTCGCGCCGTGGGTGGCCAGGCGCAGCCGGGAGTCGACCAGCCCGCACAGGTCGATCCGCTGCGCGAGCGCCGCGGCCGGGAGCAGCCCCGCGTTCGGCACCAGATTCGTCTCGTCGAGAGTGACCGACAGACGGCTCAAGTCGTGGTTGCTCGCACTCAGAAGGTGCCCTTGCCATCCGGCGACTCGTACCCCTCAGCAAGGTCATCGTCCAAGCTAGGAGGGCATCTTACACGTTTGGCAGACCGCTACCGATCAAGGAACAGCGGTGGATCCGGGCTAATGTGGTCGGGTGGTCGGGTGGTCGGGTGGTCGGGTGGTCGGGTGGTCAGCGCAGGTGCAGCGGACACGCCGCGCCGCTGCGCCGACGGACCGACTCCGCGTAGACATAAGGACGTACGCGCAGGATCGGGTCCTCGGACGGCTCGATGCCGTCGACGAGCCGCATCGGGTCGTGGACGAGCACGTCGTGCTCGTCCTGCTCGCGGGTCGTGTCCCGCGCGGTGACCTCGATCGTGCCCAGGTCCGCCACCTCGCGCTCGGCGGGCCACGCACGGCTGGGGTCGGTGGTCTGGTCCTCGTCGGCGGCCAGCTGGGCAAGCAGGCGGTAGCGCACGGGCAGCTCCGCCAGGATGCCGTCCATGAGGTAGTCGGCGTGCGCCGTGGCCCACTGCTCCTCGGGCAGACTGTGCTCGCCCGCCTCCGGGCTCAACTTCCAGCGGACGAACTGTCCCCTGCCTGCGGCATCGACCAGCCGGAAGGCGTTCATGGAGTGGAAGACGAGGGTCGCCCAGCTGCGCGGCGGCGCGCCGACCGTCGCGACGAGCTGGCCGGCCGCGGCGATGTCCGGGTGGTCGGCGAGAAACCGCTCGGTCGCCTCGCTCCCGGCGTGCTGCGCCAGCAGCAGGTCGCGGAACGCCTCGGGCGTCGGTGCCGGGAAGACCGGCCAGTTCTGGCAGACCAGGTCGGTCGTCGTGCCGTCCGGCAGGTAGAATTTGACCGCCATCCCGCGCGGGTCACCGTAGGTCGCGTCGCGGCCCTCGAGGCTCGGGAATCCGTTCGAGAAGCGCACCGTGACTGGCACCGGGTCCCCCTGCAGGTGCGCCGCCCGGGACAGCTCCCGCGCACGCGGCGTCGCCGTGAACGTCCCTGCCAGCACGATGGCCTTGTGGTGCGTCAGGCGCTGGCCGGGCGGCGAGCCGAGGACCCTCACGATGGTGTCGGCCAGCTCGAGCGCGATTTCCTGTAGCCCGGGGCTGGCGATGTCCTGCTTGGCGGTGTCGCTAGTGGCGGTCATGACCTGACTCCTGGGAGGCTCGGCGCCGGCTCATTGCCCGGCCGACTATGCCCGCCCGCTCGCAGTGTCACAAGCACCCGTAGCTCCGTGATGGACAATTAGCCCTGCTGCGCCGCAGTCGTGGCCATGAGCGTCGAGCCGCTGCGGTCCGTCCGGGATCATTTGTCCGAGGTCGTCGACCGTGGTCGAAGCGCAGCATGAGCGCGTCACGATTACGCGGAATGGCCGTGCCGCCGCTGTGTTGATCAGTCCTGAGGACCTCGCTGAGTTGGAGGAGACGCTGTCGGTCCTGTCCGACCCACAGGCGCTGGCCGACATCCGGAGAGGCCGACTCGGCGTACGCGAAGGGCGACGTTACGCGAGGGGTGGACGGTCCGGCCTGCGCGAGCGACACCGAGTCCGCGCGGTACGAGCTCGTTCTCACGCCGTCGGCTCAACGTGCCCTCGCCGAGCGCCTGCCCGAGTCTGTCGCCACTGCGGGGCTCAACTGCCTGACGTCGCCGCTGGTCCGCCAGCCTCGACGCGTCGGCAAGCCCCTACGCGGTGAGCGCCGCGGCATCTACTCCGCCCGTCGAGTACTCCGCCCGTCGAGACACCTACCGAGTGCGCTACCGGATCCAGGAGCAGCACCGCGAGGTCGTCGTGCTCTGCATCGAGCACCGAAGCGGCGTCTACCCGACCTCGCTGACAGTCCTGGCACCGCTGTCACCCAAGCGCTGTGCGAGACCGAAACGAGCGTCCGCGCTTGACACCACGTTGAGCGAGCAACGCCGCTGCCCTCGTCCGAGCCACCGGTGGCACTACGCGAAGACCGCGAGCAAGCAAGACCTGTACACCGCTTGCACGTTGGCCGCCGCGCGCGGCCCGAGTGAGCCCGGACCTGCAGCAGGCGGGGGCGATCGTGCCTCTAGCCGAGGTGTCCCAATCGACTACCGGACATGATGACAACTGTCGCCCCGGCCGCTGCCTGCGCCCCGTAGCGCTGCGAGTTCCTCGCCACCTACCGCTGAAGGTCACAGCCGAAGCAGGGGTTCCCCGGTCGTCGCAGAACCCGTAGTCAACGGCTACTCCGTCTGCTAGTGTCGAACACATGTTCGAAGCGGGCGAGGGGCAGCCGGACAGCCCCCCGACATCTGGTCAGGTGCCGCCGGATCCGCTGTCGCAGTGGGTGGTGCCGGGGGTGGCCGGCCGCGCACCGCGGAGCCGACGCAGCCGTCGCCGGAGCTGCTCGACCTCGCGGGGTCGGTGGCGGCGCTGGCCGGCCGGGACTTGGGCGTGCTGACCGGTCTGCAGGTGCTCACCGACACCGGCGCGCTGCTGGGCCAGATGCAGAAGCTGGAGATGGTGCGCCTGGCGCACCTGGCGGCAATCGAACGCGACCAGCTGTACCGCCTGGCCGACGCCCGGTCCACCGGCGGCTGGCTGGAGGCCAACCGGCTCGCCGCCGACCGCGGGCAGGTTGGCCTGGCCAAGCGGATGGACGCCTACCCCCGGATCGCCGGGCAGGTCCTGGCCGGCTCGCTGACCATGGCCACCGCCCAGCGGCTGCAGGCCTCCCTCAGCAGTCTCAAGGCGTTCCTGGACCGGCCGGACGGGCTGATCGACGGCCAGGACGGCGAGCAGGCCCTGTTCGGGGTGATCGTGCACATCGTGCTCGGCCAGGTCTGCCAGGGCCGGGGCGGGTTCGCCGCCCAGGACGACCCGCAGCTGCTCGCGCTGCTGCACCGGCTGCAGGCGATCTACCACGGCCACCTCGACGCCGACAGCCCCACACCCAGCGACAGCCCCAGCGACAGCGCCGGTGACAACCCCGGCGACGGCGGGGCGGTCGAGCGGGGGCAGCTGGCCCGGCTGGAGGCGGCGCTGCTGGTGCTCGCCGAGCAGCTCGCCCCGGCGCTGCTGCCGGCCGCGCTCGGGGAGCTGGTCGACGCGTTGCTACCCGCCCAGCTCGAACGCCGCGGCCGGCACGGTGAGGACGAGGCGAACCTGAAGCTGACCAAGAACTACGACGGGACCGGCTGGCAGCTGACCGGTGAGCTGAGCCTGCAGTGCGGGGAACGGCTGCACACCGTGCTGCCGTCCGAGCTGCGCCGCGACCCGGTCACCCCGGTCGACACCACCGCCGCCGCCGCACTCCGCGAACGCGGCATCGACCCCTACGACCCGGACGGCACCGCCCTGCTCGGCACCCCCCGCCACCCCGACCCCAGCTTGGACAGCCAGCCCGGCGACGCGCTCGGCGACGCGCTCGGTGGCTGCGCGGTGCCGCGGTCCCGCGGGCAGCGGCTGCACGACGCGCTCGACCTCGCCCTGGGAGCCGCTACCTCGGCGCCGGCCTCGGCGGCGACCACGACAAGCAACCCGTTCAGGTCAACGTGCTGGTCCGCGCCGAGACCCCTGGAAGGCCAACCCGACGCGACCCCGGCCCGCGGCGGCTCCGGCGCCACCCTGCCGGCCGGCCTGGTCCGCCGGTGGGCCTGCGGCGGCGCGCTGACCCGGCTGGTGATGACCCTGGCCGGCAAGGTGCTGGAGGTCTCGCACACCGAACGCACCCTCAAGGCCAGCGAACGCCGGGCGCTGTACGCCCAGACCGGCGGCGTCTGCCAGGCCGCCGGCTGCCGATGCTCCGCCAGCGACCTCGGCGCGGTCCTACACCCCCACCACGTCGACCCGTGGGCCCGCACCGGCAGCACCAGCCTCACCAGCACCATCCTGCTCTGCGAACTCAACCACGCCGACCTGCACGCCAGCCGCACCATCACCCTCAAGAACGGCCGACGACTCGACGCCAACAGCTGGCTGGAATGAGCACGCCCTCCGGGCCTGGACCCGCGGCTCCCGGACGCTCGGAGGCGACGAGGAGGTGGACGGCGGAGCCGTTCCTCGGCACCTTCGGGGTGGCGCCCTCGTACGCCCTGCTCACCGAGATCACCCTGTGCGAGCAGGTGCTGCTCGACACCGGCGGGGTGGCGCTGCCCCCCGACCCGGCGGAGGCGCTGCCCGCCGACGCTGAGGTCGCGCGGACCGGGCTGCGCACCATGCCGCCTCGGGAGAACGCTGGCAACATCGACATCCGGCAGACCGGCGTCGGCACCCGGCTGCTGCTGCTGGTGTCGGCACCGGACGGGTTGTTCTCGGCGGGTGACGGCCACTACGGCGAGGGCGAGGCCTGCGGCATCGCCATCGAGATGACCGGCACCTGGCGGCTTCCGTTCGACTTGCGCAAGGGGGCGGCGGCGGCGTCCGGGCAGCGTCGGCTGCGGTTCGAGCGAGCGGGCGCCGCGCCCGCCCCGATCGCCGCCGAAGCCGGGCCGTACTTCGCCACGACCGGCATCTCCGTGGACGCCGCCGGGATCAACCACGGCGAGGACGTGACCGTCGCCGCCCGCGACGCCCTTCGGGAGATGATCGACCGCCTGGTCGTCGAGCGCGGCTTCACCCCCAGCAGGCCTACGCGCTGTGCAGCGTGGCCGTACAGCTGCGGATCAGCGCGCTGCCCGACATCTTCAACGCCTCCGTCACCGCGCTTGCTTCCGCTCGGCATCTTCGACCAGTCGTGAGGCGACCGGGCCGGACCCGACCCCCACGAGGAGAGGAATTCCCGTGACCGCCCGACGACTGCTTCCCCTCGTACTCCTCCTCCGCGCGGAGGCAGTGGCGGGGTGGCGCAGTCGTACAGTCCACTGCACCTGCCGCGGGTGAGACCCCGGTCACATCGGCGAGGACCTGCCCCGATCCTCCCGGCCGGTCCGACTAGGAGGAGACAGACATGGCTCGTCGCGACATCGAGTTCGACGCCGAGGGCGTGACCCTGCGCGGGTGGTTCTACGCCGCCGACGGTCCAGGTACGTCCGCGCCGACCGTCGTGCTGGCGCACGGCTTCTCGGCGGTGAAGGAGATGTACCTCGACGACTACGCCGAGGTCTTCGCCGCCGCCGGCCTGAACGCGCTGGTGTTCGACAACCGCAACTTCGGGGCCAGCGATGGTCAGCCCCGCCAGGAGATCGACCCCTGGGCGCAGGTGCGTGACTACCGGCACGCCATCACCTACGCCGGCACCCTGCCGGAGGTCGACGCTGCCCGGATCGGCGTGTGGGGCAGCAGCTACTCCGGCGGGCACGTGCTGGTCGTGGCCGCCATCGACCGTCGGGTCAAGGCCGTGGTGAGCCAGGTCCCGCTGGTCAGCGGCCACGACAACCTGCGGGCCCTCGTCCGCGCCGACTTCATCGCCGGGTTCCGCGAGATGTTCGACGCCGACCGCCTCGCCCGCTTCCAGGGCCAGCCCCCCGTGATGGTCCCGGTCGTCGCGGAGGACCCGCTGGCCCCCTCTGCGCTGCCGACGCCGGACTCGTGGCAGTGGTTCACCGAGACCGGCAAGAGCCGCGCGCCGTCGTGGAAGAACGAGTGCACCCTGCGCAGCGTCGAGATGTTCACTGAGTACGAGCCGGGAAGCTACCTGCCCTACATCAGCCCCACGCCGCTGCTGATGCTGCCGGCGATCGGCGACCACCTCACCCCCGCCGAGTTGGCGATCGCGGCGTTCGACAAGGCGCACGAGCCCAAGAAACTCCAGATCTTGCCGGGCGGGCACTTCGACGCCTACGTCAAGGGCGCCAGCATCTCGCAGGCAGCCGCCCGCGACTGGTTCGTCGAGCACCTCGCGCCCTGACCCCTGAGGACCGCCCACGGTCTTCCGCCGGTCGCCCCCCGGGTCAGCTGAGGGGGATGGCGGCGACGCCCAGGCCGGCGCAGACCCCGAGGGTCCGCAGCACCGACCACCGCCACCGGAAGATCATGACGGCAGCGGCGATGCTGATCGCGAGGGCGATCGGACGCAGGCTGGTCAGGTCCGGCAGCTCGACGTGGACGGGGCCCCCGTCGCGCCGGACGGTGCGGGTGAACAGGGTGTGCACGGCAAAGTAGACGGCGAGGTTCGCGATGACGCCGACGACGGCCGCGGTGATCCCGGCCAGTGCCGCCGAGAGGGCCCGGTTGCCGCGCAGCCGCTCGACGTAGGGCGCGCCGAGGAAGATGAACACGAAGCACGGTACGAACGTCACCCAGGTCGTCAGCAGCGCCCCGATCCCCGCCGCGACCCACGGGTCCAGGCTGCCGGGGTTGCGGTAGGCGCCGACGAACGCCACGAACTGCACGACCATGATAAGCGGCCCGGGGGTGGTCTCGGCGAGCGCGAGCCCGCGGACCATCTCTCCCGGCGCGAGCCAGTGGAACACCTCCACGGCTCGCTGGGCGACGTAGGCGAGCACGGCGTAGGCGCCACCGAAGGTGACCACGGCGGCGCCGGAGAAGAACAGGCCCTGCTGGGTGAACACGCTGCCGGTGCCGGTCAGGACGACGACCGCGACCAGCGGCGCGGCCCACAGCCCGAGGCCGACGACCAGGACCCGGGCAGCCCGCCGGCCGGTGGGGCGCTCGGCGTGCAGCGCGTCGTCGGAGATCACCGGCGGGGGGCCGGCCTGCTCGCCGCCGTGGCCGCCGCCGGCGGACATGACGCCGGGGGCGAACCGGCCCAGGGCCCACCCGGCGGCGGCGGCGGCGGCGACCACGACCGGGAACGGCACCGCGAACACCGCCAGTGCCAGGAACGCGACGACCGCGAGCGCGACCATCGCCGGGTGCGCCAGGGCTCGCTTGCCGACCCGGAGGACGGCCTGGGCGACGATCGCGAGCACCGCGGGCGCGAGCCCGGCGAACAGCGCGGTGACGACGGTGGTCGCGCCGAACCCGACGTAGACGGCGGACAGCGCGAGGAGCGCGACGACGCCCGGCAGGACGAACAGGGTGCCGGCGACCAGCCCGCCGCGGGTGCCGTTGAGCAGCCAGCCGATGTAGATGGCCAGCTGCTGGGCCTCCGGACCGGGCAGCAGCGTGCAGTAGCTCAGCGCGTGCAGGAACCGCGCCTGCCCGATCCAGCGCCTCTCCTCCACCAGCACGCGCTGCATCACCGCGATCTGACCGGCCGGGCCGCCGAAGGTCTGCAGCGAGATGGCGAACCAGGTCCGCACCGCCTCCGGGAACGGGACCAGGTCGCGGGAGAGAGCGGGCGCGGGGGGCTCCGGCTGGACACCAGAGGGCCGAGGGCGCGGGGTGCTGCTGGTCATGGCGGGACAGGTGCTCCTCGGGTGGTCGGGCGGGTCGGCGGCCCCGGCAGCAGGCAGCCGGCGCGCTCTGTTGTACGGCTGTCGACTCCCACCGGCAACGTGCCGCGCTGCAGCCCCGGTGGCCTCAGCAGGCAGGCCGGGGTCGCGATACGCGGTCCGTCGCCGCGACCCGGTGCCGGTGAGCGTGGCGGTCGGTCTTCCAGCCCCCGAGTCATACGATCCGTGACGTGCCGTTCTCTCTGCGTCAAGTTCTGCTGGCTGTGGCCGTGCTCGTCGCCGCCGTTGCGGTCGGTGGCGGCAGGGCGGTGCTCCTGTCCGGAGGCAGCGAGCGCACCGAGCGCGACACCGCCACGGCGGCCGTGCCGGCGGCAACAGCGGCGCCGGCGGTCCCTGTGCCGTCAGCGACCTCATCTCCAACCCCGGCAACCCCGGCAACGACGACCCCGGCTCCCGTCGCGCCTGCCGCAGCACCGCCGGTGCCGGCCCTGAACGAGGCCGAGCTGCGCAGCGCGCCCGTGCCCTCGCTGTGCGACCACCCGGCCGGCCGGCTGCGGGACGGCAGCCTGCCGGGGATCCCTCCCGGCCGAGGGGAGGTGACGCTGGGAAAGAGCGCGTTCGGTGACCTCGACGGTGACGGGGTCGACGAGGCGGCCGTCGTCCTGTCCTGCAGTGGCGGAAACGACGTGGTCACCGACGTGTTCGTCTACGCAGTCGGCCCTCGTCTGGTCGGCCGCGTCCCCGTCGAGGAGGGCTTGCACAGCGAAGTCCACGGCCACGCGGTGCGCGTGACGCGCGGTCGGCTCGAGGTCTCCGGGCTGTTCCAGGACGACGACGACCCGCGGTGCTGCCCGACCGGCGTGGTGGTCAGGCAGTACCGGCTGGCGGGTGGCCGCCTCCTCCGGGTGCCCGCTCCGGGCGTGGACGCGCCCGTCCGGCTGACCGACGGCGAGGGCTGGAGCACCGTCCGCGTGGGTGCCGACTATCAGGAGCTGGCTCGGGCCACCGGCCTGCCGGTGTCAGTGGACGCCCTGCAGGACGGGCCGCCGTCCTCGGCGTCCTGCGCTTGAGACCGGGCTCGACGCCGACCCGACCGCGCGTGCTCACTCGCAGACCACCCCATCGCCGTCGCCGTCCTGGTAGTAGCCGTAGGCAGGCTCCCCACGGTGGTACCGGCCGGCGCCGTGCGCCTGCACCATGGCACACGTGCCGTAGTCCGGCTCCGCCGGCCTGCTCGCCGGTGCGACGCTGGGAGCGTCAGGGGCGGCCGGCACACCGGGCACGGGCAGCAAGTTGATGCCAGTCGGCGGCGGCAGCGTGGGGCAGGTACGCAGCACCCGCAGCATCGCCTCCCGCTCAGCATCGGTCACGGTCAAGGCGTACGTGCTCTTCACCGCGACCTGCCGGGCCACGTAGGCGCACCGGAAGGCCTTGTTCGGCGGCAACCACGACGCGGTGTCCGCGTCGCCCTTGGCCTCGTTCGCCGGCCCGTCGGCGGCGAGCAGGTTGAGCGGGTCGTTGGCGAACCCGAGCCGCCGGGGGTACGGCCAGGACGCCGCGCCCTTCTGCCAGGCGTCGGACAGCGCCACGACGTGGTCGATCTGCACGGCCGACGCCCGGTCCTTGCTGAACGTCACCGGCTGCCCCGTGTAGGGCTCGGCGAGCTGACCGCTGAGCACGACGCAGTCGTGGGTGCCGGCCCGGTAGGTCCGGTCGGTCAGGTCCCGGCGGAGGATGTCGTTGCGGGTGTCGCAGCCGTTGCGGTCCGTGTCCGCCCAGGCCGGGCCGTACTGCTCCCGGGTGTAGCCGGTCTTGGCCCCGCGGCCGGCGACGGTGAGCGTGCCGACCAGCTCCAGCGCCGACCCCGCGGGGGCAGGGGACACGCGTGCGGCGCTCGGGGTGGCGTCCGTGTTCCCGCGTGCGGCGACGGACGGGCCAGGGGGCCCGGCTGGGTCGCTGGGGTCGGGCCGCTGGCACGCACTGAGGCACATCGACAGCACAGCGGCTGCCACGCAGGCGACGACGCGGGGGGTGGACGTGTGCACGCCCACCCCCTCGGGTCTGCCGGCACCGCCGACCGGCGCGCCCCGCCGACCGGCACGAGCCTGACAGCACAGTGCCTGACCTGCACCTGTGTCGACCCGGCCGGCCGGGGACCCGCTTGAGGAGCCAGCGACCGCGCGTCGTTGCGGCGACGCCGTCGTGGCCTTGTCCGGGTGGCGGACCCGGTGCATGGTGTGGGCCTGCGCCACCGTCCGCCGGGCGCCGGGGAGGGCCATGGCCAAGGTCGCGCTCGTGACGGGGTCCTCGTCAGGCATCGGTGCCCAGATCGTCCGGCGCCTGGCCGAGGACGGCTGCAGTGGTCGTCAACTCGCGTTCGTCCGCGGCTGCCGGTGAGGCCCTTGCCGGCCAGATCGGCGGGCTGTACGTACCGGCCGACGTGGGTGACGAGACGCAGGCCCGCAGCCTGGTCGGGACCGTCCTGGAGCGGTTCGGCCGTCTGGACGTGCTGGTCAACAACGCCGGCACCACCCAGGTGATCGAGCACAGCGACCTCGAGGGCGCCACGCCGGAAGTGTGGCGTCGGCTGCTGGACGTCAACGTCATCGCGCCGTTCGTGCTGGTGACGGCGGCTGAGCCGGCGCTGCGCGAGGCGCGGGGGTGCGTAGTCAACATCAGCAGCCTCGCCGGCATCCGGCCGCTCGGCTCGTCGATCCCCTACGCCGTCAGCAAGGCCGCGCTGAACCACCTGACCGTGCTGCTGGCCAAGGCCCTGGGGCCCGGCGTCCGGGTCAATGCCGTCGCGCCGGGGCTCGTCGACACGCCCTGGACCCAGGACTGGGACGCCATGCGTGAGCAGGTCACCGCCAACGCCCCGCTGCACCGGTCCGGCCAGCCCGACGACATCGCCGAAGCGGTGCTCGCGCTCGTGCGGTCCGGCTACGTCACCGGCCAGGTGCTGGTCGTCGACGGCGGTCTCGGGCTCACTGCCTGAGCCCGGGTGTGCCTCGCCGCCGCGACCACGGAGCCGAACCCCGGCGGGGACGGCGGCGCCGCCCCCGCCGGGTGCCTCCGACGTCAGGCGGGGGGAATCTTGAAGGGAGCCATCGCGCCGGCGTCGATGACCTGGGTCGTCCCGGTCACGTAGCGGGCCTCGTCCGACGCGAGCCACAGCACCGCGTTGCTGATGTCGACCGCCTCCACCCACGGGATGGGCAGGGCGTTCATCGCCTTCATCCCGACCTCGGCATCGGCGCGGGTCGCTCCCGCCAGGCCGCCCAGGAACAGGGAGTAGACCGCCTCGTTACTGATCATGGGCGTGTCCACCGTCGTCGGGTGGACGGAGTTGCACCGGATGCCGTACGGCGCCAGCTCCAGTGCCAGGGTGCGCATCAGACCGGTCACCCCGTGCTTGGCCGCCGTGTAGTGCGCGAGCTGCGGGAACGCGATCAGCCCGGCGATCGAGCTGGTGAGCACGATCGACCCGCCGGTGCCCTGCGCGATCATCGTCGGGATGGTGGCCTTCGCGGTCCGCCACACCCCGGTGAGGTTGACGTCGAGCATCTCCTGCCACACGTCCTCCGTCAGCTCCCACGCCGGGGCGAACGAGGCGATGCCGGCGTTGGCGCAGACGATGTCGAGGTGACCGAACTCCGACAGGCCCTCCGCGACCGCAGCGTCCAGCGCGGCGCTGTCCCGGACGTCCACGGTGCGGGTCAGGACCCGCCGGTCGAGGGCCTCGACCTCCTTGGCGGTCTGGGCGAGGTCCTCCGCGGTCGCTCCCCAGTAGGGCGTGCTCGCCAACGTCTGGCACACGTCGACCGCGATGATGTCGGCGCCCTCCTGGGCCAGCCGGACGGCGTGCGACCGCCCCTGCCCGCGGGCCGCTCCGGTGATGAGGGCGACCTTGCCCCTTAACCGATCCATGGTTCCTCCCGGCGTCGGTTCCCGACCGGCTCGCCACGGGTGACCCGGTGGGCTGTGTCGCACGAGTGTGCCGCTGCCGGGGCCAGGACGCCAGCACTCCGACGAGCCGATCGGGGCGAGGTCGCCGCCCCGGGCGCGGCTCAGGCTGCGCCGGGGTCACCCCGCCAGGAGTCGGTTGAGGGCGGGGGCGACGTCGCGGTGGGTGTCCACGGGGGCCAGGTGGCCGTGTCCGAGGCGGGCGAGGTCGGCGGCGAGGGGGGTGTCGTGCTCACCGTCGGTCTGCAGCAGCACGTGCAGCTCGCCGAAGCGACGGGCGACCTCACGCGGGTCCGGTCCGGCGTTGTGCACCGCGTCGGTGAGCAGGATCGCGGTGCGCCGCCGGGCGGCGGAGCGGGACAGCTCGGCGTGCGCCACCGACAGCCCGAACCCGACGTTGGTGAGCCCGCGCGCCGGGATCCGCAGCAGCTGGTCCAGCAGCTGCGGGCCGGCGCCGGGCGCCTCCAGCGGCTTGAGCAGGGCCGCGTCGGACCAGAAGGCGACCAGGGCGAGCTGGTCGCCGCCCCCGGCTGTCCCGAGGTCGGCGGACAGCGCGGCGACGGTGGCGGCGGCGATCCGGACCTTCTCGCCGCGCATCGACCCGGACACGTCCACGATCAGCACCGCCGCCCGGCGTGAGCGCATCCGTTCCCGCACGATGATGTCGGTGTCCTCCGGCACCGGGTGCTCGGTGAGGACCTCGATCGTGCGGTCGAGGTCGATGTCGTCGGACCGGTAGCGGTACGGCACGCTCGCGAGCTTGCCGCCTCCGCGCTCGACCCGGTGCTCGCGGGGACGGCGCCGCAGCGACAGCCGCCGGGCGATGCGCAGCGCCATCGCCGCCACCTCCCGGTCCGGTGCCCGGTCCTCCAGCAGCTCGGCAACGTCCCGCAGCGCGCCCGGCTGCCCGGTGACCAGCACACCCTGGCCGCCGACCGGCCCGGCCGGCTGACCGGAGCCACGGGTAGCAGCCATACCCACCACCAGCGGCCCGCCCGCCCCCGACCGGTAGAGGGTGGGTGCCTCGGGCAGCTGCTTGGGCTTGCGGCCCAGCGGCGCGAGACCGCGCGGATGCTCCTGGGAGCCGGGAAGGTGGACGGCGTTGTCGACGGCTAGTCGGATGGGCCCCGGCGCCGCGCGCCGGGGCGAGAGGAAAAATGGTCTTCCCAGATCTCGGTGATCACCTGCTCCGGCGTGGTGTCGCTGGCCTCGTCCACCCCCACCCGAGCCGACAGCGCCAGCAGCGCGGCGTCCAGCACCAGCCTCGGCCGGTCGCCTTCGTAGCTGTCCAACTCCCCCAGCTGGACCGCGATCGCGACCAGGTCGATCGCGCCCCGCACACTCGAGCCGCGCCGCAGGTCCCGGTGCCCGCGGGTGGCCCGGGTGATCGCGACCGCGTCCGCGATCAGCGGGGCGTCGGCGCACAGGGTGCGGACCGCGACGATGTCGCGCTCCTGCGGCTCGTCCTGGTAGCCGACGGCGAGCCGGCACCACCGGTCGTAGACGGAGTCGGAGATCCGGGCGGTGCCCACGTTGTCGAACGGGTTCATCGACGCCAGCACCCGAAAGGTCGGCAGCGCCGTGATCAGCCCGACCCGGGGCAGCGCCATCTCCCGCTCGGCCATCGCCGTCAGCAGCGTGTTGAGGGTGTCCTCCGGAGCCCGGTTCAGCTCCTCGATGTAGAGGAAACCACCGGCCTGCATGGCCTCGACCAGCGGGCCGGGCACGAAGTTCTCCGCCGAGTAGTCCTCCCGCAGCACCCGGGCCGGGTTGTGGTGCCCGACCAGCCGCGCCGGGGTCAGCTCCGCGTTGCCCTCCACCAGCGTGAACGGCACCCCCCAGCTCGCCGTGATCGCCCGCAGGATCGTCGACTTCGAGGTACCCGGCGGCCCCTCCAGCAAGATGTCCCGGCCCGCCGACACCGCCGCCAGGACCAGGTCCAGCTCCCGGCGCCGACCCACCACACCCCGGGCGATCTCGTCGCGCGCGCCGCTCGCCGGGGACCGGGAGACCACACCGGGGGACGGAGCGGCCGCCGACAGGCCGCCGGCGAGCTGAGCAATCGGTGGGTCCGCCATGGCCCGGTCCTCCTCGTTCGAGGGTGATTCTCCGGCCGCACCCTTCCATACGCCGTCCGGCGCGTCCCGGGACGGTGGCCCGTACGAGGCCGAGCGCCCTGGTGTCCGCCGCCGAGGCGGCGAAGAACTGCCGTGCCGCGAAGGGTCTCGCGGTGCCGGTCAGAGCACCTGGACGGCCCGGTCGCCGGTGGTGACCCGGATGTCGGTGAACGTCGCCCGTCCCACCCGTCGACCGAAGTGGCTGACGGCGATCAGCCAGACCTGCACGATGCCCGTCGGTGGCGCCCCCATGAACCGTTCGTGGTCCGCCCACACGTGACGACGTTCGCGGTGGAACCGGCCCAGCTCCTGCTCGCCGCGCCGTACCGGCATGTGGGTCTCCCGGCCGGTCCAGCCCCGCACCGGGCAGTCGAAGGTGTCGCTGACGGGCTCGAGGGCGGCGCTCCAGAACCAGGTGAGGTCACGCCCGCTGTCGAACTCGACGGCGATGCTCAGGTAGTCGTGGGTCCAGGTGGAGTTCTCGGCGACGGTGGACGGCAGCGCCTCGACGCGCCAGCTCCACTCCAGCGTGGTGCTGCGGTTCAGCGGCAGCGCGCACGGCTTCTGCAGGATGCCCGCGTCGTTGTCGCAGACGACGTCGATGGCGGGGCGGCCGTCGACGGTGCCGGCGCGGTAGATGTCGGTCTCGCCGAAGTCGAGCAGGTGCGTCCAACCCTGGGGTCGGCGCACCGGCTGGCGCAGCCGGGCGAGCTCCGCCTCGATCAGGGAGGGGTCGGCGGCTGCCCCGAGCTGCCGCAGACCGTCGGCCGGCTCGGTGCCGGGCGGCCAGCGGATCGCGGTGACCTCGAGCGTCCCGCCGATCCGTTCGTACGGTCCGGTGCCGGTGGCGAGCACACCCGACCGGTCCGCCCACGCGCCGAGGTAGACGCACAGCTCCAGCTCGCCGGACCGGTCCACGGTAACCGTGGTCGTGTCCTGCGTGCAGCCGAAGATCTGGCCCCCCGGGACGCGGCCCCACAGGTGGTACTTGGTGCCGGCGCCGACATCGCGGTGCGGTGACCAGCGCAGGAACCCGGCGCCGAGCAGCGTCACCCGGTCTCCGGCGCGGACGTGCAGCCCGGTGCCGGTCCAGGGCGGACGGTTGCCCGGCAGGGTCACCGACACGACCTGCGGCACGTCGGAGTGGTGCCCAGGAGGCCGACGCGACAACCTGGTCGTCCTCGGTCGTACGGCTTCGGCGGGACCGGGAAGGGGCGGCTCCCCTTGACGACCCGCGGGCCCGGGGAGAAGTCTGGCCGCCCTTCGGAGAGAGGTGACCTGGTGGACACGGTCCTGGTGGTGGGCGCGAGCGGGCTGGTTGGCACGGCGGCGGTGGAGAAATTCCTCACCGACGGCTGGGAGGTGATCGCCAGCTCGCGGCGGCGGCCGGAGGTCCACCTCGACGAGCCGTTCCAGCACCTGCCGGTCGACCTGCGCGACGAGGCGGCCTGCCGGCAGGCCTTCGGCGGGCTTGCGAAGGTCACCCACGTCGTCTACGCCGCGGTGTTCGAGAAGCCCGGCCTGATCGCGGGCTGGACAGAAGCCGACCAGATGGCCACCAACCTGGCGATGCTCAGGAACGTGATGGAGCCGCTGACCGGTGCCGCCACGGGCCTGCGCCACGTCAGCCTGCTGCAGGGCACGAAGGCGTACGGCGTCCACGTGCACCCGATGCCCATCCCGGCCCGCGAGCGCTACCCCCGCGACCAGCACGAGAACTTCTACTGGCTGCAGGAGGACTACATCCGCGAGGCGTCCGCCCGGCAGGGCTGGTCGTTCTCCATCTGGCGTCCGCAGCTCATCGTCGGCCCCAACTACGGGGTGGTGATGAACCTGCCGCCGATCATCGGGGCGTACGCCGCGATCTGCCGGGAGGAGGGCCGCCCCTTCGGGTTCCCGGGCGGCCCGTCGTGGGTGTGGGAGGCCGTGGACACGCGCCTCGTCGCGGACGCCCTGGTCTGGGGGGCCCGGGCGCCGCAGGCCCAGGGCGAGACCTTCAACCTGACCAACGGCGAGGTCTTCGAGTGGCGCAACCTGTGGCCAGCGATGGCGGAGACGCTGGGCGTCGAGCCCGGGCCGGACCACCCGACGAGCATGGCCACTTTCCTGCCGGAGAAGGCCGACGTCTGGGACCGCATCGTCGACAAGGCCGGGCTGCGCAAGACCCGGATGGCTGACCTGCTGGGCGAGTCGCACCACTACGCCGACTTCTGCTTCGGCTACGGGGCGACCGAGCCCTACCCGCCGTCCTTCGTCAGCACCGTCAAGCTCAAGCAGGCCGGGTTCTGCGAGGCCTACGACACCGAGGACACCTTCCGGCACTGGTTGCAGAAGCTGATCGACCGGAAGGTCCTGCCGCCCGCCTGACGGTGCGACCACCGGCTGCCCCGGCCCTCCTCATCACGCTGGTGATGGTCATCTTCGCTGCCGTCAGCACCGTGCGGAACATCGTTCAGCTCGCCTACCCCGACCCGGGTTCCTACGTGTACGAGCCGGCGTACGGCCCGCGAGGCGGCCGGGAGCAGCTCGACGAGCGGGATCGGCTCGAGCGGGCGATGCGGGACTCTCAGCGCCACCAGGCGATCCTCAGCCTGGTGGGCTCCGGCACGATGCTGCTGCTCGCGGGGCCGGCCTACCTCTACCACTGGCGGCGCGTGCAGTCCGAGCTGACGTCCCCGCGCGCCGTTGACGCGTGACGCGGTGGTGCGGATGATCCGGCCTCACGCGCTTGCCCCGGCCTGGCCGGGGCAGGACCGCGACCCCTGAGCGCGAGGACAGGAGCATGATGGCCGAGGTTTCGTTCACCCCGCTCACGCCGCTGAGCTTCCTGGAGCGCGCGGCCGAGGTGTTCCCGGAGAAGGACGCGGTGGTCGCCGGTGACCAGCGGTGGACCTACGCCCAGCTCGCCGGCGAGGCGACCCGGCTCGCTCGCGCCCTGCTGGCCTCCGGAGTGCAGCCCGGCGACCGGGTGGCGTATCTGTGTCCCAACGTCCCCGAGCTGGTGGTGGCGCACTTCGGCGTGCCGCTGGCCGGGGCGGTCCTGGTCGCCGTGAACACGCGACTGTCGGCGGAGGAGGTCCGCTACATCTGCGACCACTCCGGCGCGCGGCTGCTCGTCGTCGACGCCGAGCTGCACCCGCTGGTCGCCCCGGTCCTCGATCGCCTGGCCAGCGTGCAGGAGGTCGTGGTGGTGGGGCACGCGGACGCCGCGCCGCCCGGGACGTCGTACGCCGGGCTGCTGGCCCGCGGGTCGCAGGAGCCGCTGCCCTGGCGGGTGGCGGACGAGCTCGCGCCGATCAGCATCAACTACACCTCCGGCACCACCGGCCAGCCGAAGGGCGTCGTCTACAGCCACCGCGGTGCCTACCTCAACGCTCTGAGCCAGGTCATCCACTCGCGGCACAGCCCGGACAGCGTCTACCTGTGGACGCTGCCGATGTTCCACTGCAACGGCTGGTGCATGGTCTGGGCGCTGACCGCGGTGGGCGGCCGCCAGGTGTGCCTGCGCGCGGTCCGGGCCGAGATCATCTGGCGGCTGCTCGAGCAGGAGCGGGTGACGCACTTCAGCGGCGCCCCCACCGTCCTGGTCACGCTGGCCAACGCCCCTGAGGCGCACCGGCTCGACCGCGAGCTGATCGTCACCACCTCCGGCGCACCGCCGAGCCCCACGATCATCGCGGGGATGCAGGAGCTCGGTGCCCGGATCGTGCACGTGTACGGGCTCACCGAGGTCTACGGCCCCTACACCGTCAACGAGTGGCAGCCGCAGTGGTCGGACCGGGAGCCGGACGAGCAGGCCAAGCTGCAGGCCCGGCAGGGCGTGAGCATGCTGGTGGCCGACCCGGTGCGCGTGGTGGACGAGCAGATGGCTGACGTGCCCCGGGACGGTGCGACCCTGGGTGAGATCGTCATGCGCGGCAACACGGTGATGGCCGGCTACTTCGAGGACCCGGACGCGACGGCGACGGCGTTCCGGGGCGGCTGGTTCCACTCCGGTGACCTGGGGGTGCAGCACCCGGACGGCTACGTCGAGTTGCGCGACCGCGCGAAGGACATCGTGATCTCCGGGGGAGAGAACATCTCCACCGTGGAGGTCGAGCAGGCGGTGGTGTCGCACCCGGCGGTGCTGGAGGCGGCCGTCATCGGGGTGCCGGACGAGAAGTGGGGCGAGCGGCCCAAGGCGTTCGTCGTCCGCAAGTCTGGAGCGGCGGTGACCGAGGCCGAGCTGCTCACGCACGTGCAGGAGCGGATCGCCCGGTTCAAGGCGCCGAAGGCGGTCGAGTTCGTCGACGAGCTGCCGAAGACCTCCACCGGCAAGGTCCAGAAGTTCGACCTACGGGAGAAGGAGTGGGCCGGGCGGGGCTCGCGGGTCCAGGGGTAGCCGGCCAGGCACGTAGCCGGGCGCGGGCGGCCTAGAGTCGGCGGGTGCTCGAAACGTGGCTGACCGCTCGGCTAGGCATCGCGGTCCCCGTGGTGTCGGCACCGATGGCCGGGGCCGCCGGTGGCCGGCTGGCCGGCGCGGTGTCGGCCGCGGGCGGCCTCGGCATGATCGGTGTCGGGGACACCGCGACGCCGGACTGGGTCCGCGCGCAGGCAGGGGTCGCGGCGGGCTCGGGGGCGCCGTACGGCATCGGCCTGCTCGCGTGGGCACGCCCCGACCGCCTCGGCCTGATCGAGGCGGTGCTGGGCTTGGGGACGCCACCGGCGCTCGTCTCGGTCAGCTACGGCGACCCGCCGGGTGACGAGCGGCGCTTGCTGCCGGCCCTGCAGGCTGCCGGGATCGTCGTGGCGACGCAGGTCGGCTCGCTGCCGGACGCTCATCGGGCGGCGCAGGACGGCTTCGACGTGCTGGTCGCCCGCGGCGGCGAAGGCGGCGGGCACGGCCGGGACGCCGTGGCGACCCTGCCGCTGCTGCAGGAGGTGCTCGACGCCGGCCCCGGCGACCGGCTGCCGGTGCTCGCCGCCGGTGGTGTCGGCACGGCCCGCGGTGTCGCTGCCGTGCTTGCCGCCGGTGCGGCCGGTGCCTGGGTGGGAACGGCGTTCCTGGCCGCTCGGGAGTCAGTCGTACCGCCGCCCGCGAAGGCGCGACTGCTCGCGGCGGTGAGCACCGGCACGGTCTACACCCACGCGTTCGACCGGGGCTTGTCGCTGGGCTGGCCGCCGGAGTTCGGCGGCCGGGCGCTCCGTAACGCGTTCACCGACGCCTGGACCGGCCGGGAGCAGGATCTGGCCCAGGCGGACGCCGCCCGCCAGCAGTTGGCCGGAGCCCGGGCGGCCGGCGACTACGACCAGGCACACATCTACGCCGGGCAGGGCGTCGGTCTGCTGCGCGAGGAGCGGCCCGCCGCCGAGATCGTGGCCGAGCTGGCCGAGGCGGAGGCTCTTCTCCGGCGTTGGTGAGCTGTCGGTGGTCGCCCGCCCCACCGGCCACGGTGCGCCCTATCGGGCCTGCAGCACCTGGTGGCCACGCAGCGCGAGCGCTGGGCCGAGCCCGGCGAGCCGCTCGAACCCTTCGCCGACCGTCAGGCCCTGCGTCTCGCGGTAGTACATGCCCTCGAAGATGCCGGCCAGCTTGTAGCAGGCGAGTCCGAGGTACCAGGGCAGAACTGCCAGGTCGGCGCCGGTGCGGCGGGCGTAGCGCTCGAGCAGGTGGTCGCTGCCAGGAAAGTCCGGGATCTCGGCCGGCACCGCGGCGAAGGCATGCCCGTCGGTGTCGTAGACACCGTCCCACCACAGCACCACGTTGACGAGGTCCATCAGCGGGTCGCCGAGCGTCGCCATCTCCCAGTCCAGGACGGCCAGGATCCGGCTGCTGCCAGGGTGGACGACCACGTTGTCCAGCTTGTAGTCGCCGTGCACCAGGCCGCTACGGGCGCTGGAGGGGACGGCCCCGGCCAGGCGTCTACCCAGGTCGTCCAGCCCCGGTACGTCACGCGAGTGTGAGGCTGCGAGCTGTTTGCCCCACCGCCGGACCTGCCGCTCCAGGTAGCCGTCCGGGCGACCCAGCTCAGCCAGCCCCACGGCCGCTGGGTCCACCTCGTGCAGGCGCGCCAGCGTGTCGACGAGGCTGTCGGCCAGCTCCCCTGCGGCGGACGGGCCCACGGTGGCCAGCTGCTCCTCCGTGCGGTAGACGGTCCCCTCGACGTACGACATGACGTAGAAGGGGGTGCCGAGCACCGCCGGGTCCGCGCACAGCGCCACCATGCGCGGGACGGGCACGTCGGTGCTGCTCAGGGCCGACATGACCGTGTACTCACGGCTCATGTCGTGCGCCGTCTCCAGCACGTGGCCGAGGGGCGGGCGCCGCAACACCCACTCCGTGTGGCCGTCCGTCAGCAGGTAGGTCAGGTTGGAGCGGCCACCGGCGACGAGCCGTCCGGTCAGCGGCCCGGCCAGCAGATCGGGCGCCTCCTGTCGCAGGTAACCCGCGAGGGCGTCGAGGTGCAGGCCGGGCGGCGCGGCGGTCACGGCGCGGGCGCGGGGTCGTCGACGGCCGCCCCTGGCGCGAGCGGCGATCGGAGGCATTCGTCGTTCCTCAGCACATGGTCCCCCTGTCAGTGGCTCCCCGCGAGTGGCCGCCCGAGCCTCGCACGACGGGCACCGGTGCGGCGACAGGCTTCCCCCTCGCCCAGGCGACGGGCCCGCTCCCCGTATCGGGGGGCGGGCCCGGCCGTGTGTCCTACGCGCCCCGGGACGCCTTCTCGGCGGCGGCCCGCGAGGCGAGCCGGTCAGCGTCGGCCTTCTGCTGCTGCGCCGCCTGCGTGTCCTCGACCGCGGTCGACAGCTGCGCCTTCGCGCCGGCAGTGCGGGTGTCGGCCTGCGCGTCGATGCGCGCCTGCTGCTGGTCGAGCCGGTCGCGCTCGGCGGTCACCTTTGACGACGCCTTGTCGGCGATCGCCTGCTCGGCGGCCTCCTCGCGGGCGTGTGCCTCCTGGGCGACGGCGGCCTTTTCGGCCTGCTCCTGAGCGCGCAGCTGCTGGGCGGTCTCGCCGCTCGCCCGCGCCGCCTGCAGGCGCTCGTTCCTGATCTTCTCGGTGTCCGTGCGCCGCTCGGCCTCGGCGCGCTCCTTGCCCTGCTGGGCCTTCACCTCGAGCGTCGCAGCCTTCTCGACGACCTCCGCCCGGCGTGTGAGCGCGCGGCCGCGGTCGGCGAGGGCTTGGTCGGCGAACAGCGCACCGGCCGTGCTGTCCAAGGTGCCGAGCAGCCGCTCGAAGGCCAGCCGGACGCTCGACTCCTGCGCGAACAGGGACGCCACCACGTGGTTCTCGAACAGCTGGGCCGGGTAGCGCAGCGCCTTGTACTCCAGGGCGGCGGCCGCGCGGGGGATGGTGAGGACGTTCATGAGCGATCTCCTGTGATCGGCGGGTCAGGGCGTGGACAGTCCGGCCTGCGCGGCCAGGCGGTCGGCCTCCTCGCGGGCACGGGCGGCGGCCTTGTCGGCGGCCTCGGCGCTGTTCTGCTGCTCGGCGTGGCGGGCGGCCGCCTGCTGCTCCTCGCGGGCGACCTGCTCGCGGGCGAGTCGGGCCTGCTCGGCGGCCTCCTGCCGCTCGCGCTCGGCGCGCTGGGCGACAGCGGCCTCCTCGCGGGCGGCCTCGCGCTCCAAGGCGGCGGCGGCCTGTGCCTGCTCGACCTCGGCCTGCGTGCGGACCTGCTCCTCGCGGGAGCGGGCGGCGGTCTCGGCCGCGTCCCGCTGCCGCTCGGCAGCCGCGTTCTCGCGGTCCAGGACCTCCGCGGCCTCGGCGGCCTTCACCTCCGCGACGGCCTGCGAGGTGCTGGCGTCTTTCCGCGCTGCCACCTCGGCCTGCTGCAGCTGGCCCTCCGTGGCGAGCGAGTCGTTGCCCAGGACCGCGCCGGCAACCTCCTTGGCCTTGCCGGTCACCGAGGCGATCAGGCCCGAGCGCGCCTCGTCGGACGGAGATGAGTTCGTCACAGGTACTCCTCACAGTTCGTTGTCGCGTCCTTCCTGCCCGGCTGAAGCTGCTTCAGGGCACCCGCGGCCGAGTGCTGCGTCACAACTGGCGGTGACGTCCGAGGGGGTGTAGGCGGGCGGCGAGCCCGGCGGGCTGCGCCGCCGCTGGCGACCCGCCGCTGGCGCTGGCGACGGCGATCCAGGGACGCGCCGGGGCTGTGCCTGAGGAGCAGGGTCACCGCGTGCAGGCGGCCCGGCGCTGCTCCAGCAGATCCCGGTCCGGGCGGTCGGCGGCGAGCTCGGCCGCGGAGGCATACCGCCGCGGTTCCCTTCCCACAGCTGACCTTGGGCTGGTCAGCAACGTCAGCTGTGTCGACGTACGGGCCGCCCGGGCACGTCGATCCCCACAGCTGACCTTCGCCGCGCAGCTGCCGCGGGTTACGGAGACCGTGGCCGGTGTCGATGAGCGTGACCGGCTCACCCGCGTAGGTGAACGCCTCGAACTCAGCGGGACACGACACCGCCGGGCCGGTGGGCGCACTGCGCCAGGCAGGGCGGACGGCGCTTCCACTCCGAAGTGTCGGCGTCGGTCGTCGCCTGGTCCAGTGCCCCCGCTGGCAAGGCGCGCTTGGCCGCCTCCCAGAAGCTTAAACCGCAGACGCCGCCCCGCATGAAGGAGTCGACGGCACCAGCCTTGTCGCCGCCGCCGTACCGCTGGAACGACGGGCCCAGCACGCCCTGGCCGAAGTCGGTGCTGCTGGGCAGCTGGAAGTCCGGTAGCTCGAGGAGGGCGAGCGTCGCCACGCTGTCCGGAGCATCGTGCGCGAGCTGCAGGGCGATCATCGCGCCGGAGGAGTGCCCCACCACGTGCGCCTGCTCGACCTCGAGCTGACGAAGAAGCGCGAGGCAATGTGCCGCCTGATCGGCGATCTCGACGCCACCTCGTGCCCGGCTCGACCCTGCGTACCCGAGCCGGTGATAGCTGATGATGCGGTGCTGCTCGGCTAGCGCGGGTTCGCTCGCCAGCGGACTGAGGCCGTCCGCCAAAACGCCGCCGTGGATGAGGACGACGGGCTCCCCGGTCCCCTCGGCCTGGTACTCCAGCTCGACCCCGCCTACCCGCAGACGCTGCATCCCGGCAGCATGCCCCTCGGCCACCCCGTGGGAAGACCGCCACCCGCCGAGGGGCGGCTGCCACTCGTACGCGACTGCGCAGCGGCATCCTCGGCAACCGGCCGCGCCACGATGCCACGCTCCACCACAGTTCATCAGGCGGGCTGGAGCGTCCCGCCAGTCCGGGGTGCAGCGCACCCACCCCTGCGCTCGAGCTGGTCGACCAGGAAGCTGGCGGTTCGCTTGGTCACCTGGCCGCCTCAGCGAGCTCACTGAGCCGGGTCCGCCCCGAGCCGATACCGTTGCATCACGCGACCTGGGCCGGCGTGAAGTCGTCGAACCGCACGGCAGGCAGCGAGCCCGGTCAGTCCTGTCCCTTGCCCCACGCGTGTGATCGCGGCTCACGCCACATGCGATACAGGGGCGGGCCGTTCGGGAGGACGTACTCGTCCCTGTCCTCGAAGCCGTGCCGACGGTACAGCGCCCGGTTGCGCTCGCTGGTCGCTTCCAGATAGGCCGGGGACCCCTCCTCGTCGCAGCGTCGGAGGATTGGGCGCAGCAGTGCGCTGCCGATACCGGTGCCCTGCCGACCGGGAACAGTTGCGAGGTAGTACAGGTACCAGTGCGGCTGCTGCGGGTGGTGGGCCTGCATCGTCGTCAGCGCCCTCGACGCGAGCGGCAACTGTCGCCCGAAGACGCGGAGCACCGCGGGCGCCTGGCGCAACGCTTCCCACGTGGAGGCCCGCCACTGGTCGGGCGGGTACCAGATGGCCGCGCCAGCCCCATCCGCGGTCTTCCACGCACCACCCAGGCGCTCGCTGCGCGGCACCTCGAGGTGAAAGAAGCCGCGGAGACGGGCTTCGCGACGCCGAAGGTCCGGCGGGAGCATGTACACAAAGACCGGGTCGTCCGCGAAGGCGTCGGCCAGGACCTCCACCAGCTGCTGCCGGTCCGCAGCGTTCGCAGGACGGGCGACCGGTGCCTCGTCAGCCATGCCCCTGAGGGTGACCCAACGGGGCTCCTCCCGCCAGCAATTTCTCAGACGACCGACAGGAGGTACATCGGGCGGCGCGCCTGTAGGAGTGAACTGTGCCGCGCACAAGCTGGCCAGGCCGCGTCGAAGGCCCGGCTGTCCGCGCATCTGGCCCATGCCCCCGGCCGCGAAGCGGACGCAGCCGTGCCGCCGGTTCTGGCGCCCCGAGGGCTCGGCGTGCCTGCTGCACGAGGGGTCAGGGCTTGCCGCTGCGGCCACTTGGGACGACTCTGCAACCCGCCGGTCCGCACAGGGGCTGCGCGGGAAGAGGAGGCAGCATGTCGAACCAGCAGGGATACCACCGGGAGCGCAATGAGGGCACGGCCCTCTGGTTCCTGGACACACTGATGCACGTGAAAGCGGGCGCAACCGACACACGCGGTGCCTTCACCCTAATCGAAGCTCTGGCTCCTGCGGGTTTCGGAACCCCGCTGCACCTGCACCAGCGCGAGGAGGAAGGCTTCTACGTCCTCGAGGGCTCGATGAAGGTGCAATGCGGCGACGACTCCTGGGAGGCCGAACCGGGTTCGTTCGTGCTGCTGCCCAGAGGGGTGCCACACGCTTACCTGATCACCGGCGGCCCCTGCCGGATGTTGCAGGTGACCTCTCCGTCGCAGTTCGAGGACTTCGCTGCAGAGGTGGGCCGGCCCGCTGAGTCGGCAACCCTGCCGGAGCCGTTCCCGCCGGACATGGCCGTCCTGCTGGCGGCGAGCGCACGCTACGGGAACGAGATCCTCGGCCCACCGCTCCAGTCGTAAGGCAGCCCGTCCCAAGAAGACTGCACCCCCACCGGCGACTTCACGGTCAGCGAGCCCAGCGCGGTCGCGGTTGTCTTCCGCCTTGTGTCCTGCTGAGGCAAAGGCCGAACATCATCAACGTGCCAGATCCTTGGAAGTGGGCCGGCCAGGCGGGTTGTACGGCCTCTCGACGGCGCAGGCCAGGCTGGCCTCACCGAAGCGGGCCCTGTTCCTCAAGTTCTGCTCGTCAGACCCAGATCCGCGAGTAGACCTTGATTGTCGTTCGAGTTCATGATCTTCTCGTGGTTGAGTGGTGGCGCGGGCTGGGGCGTCGCTGATCGTCCGACGTCGTGGTGTCGGTGTCTCCGGGTCC
>JAABUN010002193.1_pt1 | contig 36226 bp, 35 predicted proteins | sample 5559311 | NCBI WGS metagenome assembly JAABUN01 (sample SAMN10711877, study PRJNA513370) | rock metagenome | isolation source: Antarctica rocks | place: Antarctica: Victoria Land, Siegfried Peak sud | reverse complement strand
GCACTTCCCCCGATTCAATTCCCTGTGCGAGCAACGAAAATTTCTTGAATTGCATTGAATAATCTGACACTGTTCGGTACGACTTTTAATCTACCTGTTTTGGGCTTAACCGAAAAGTATTGGGTCGCAGATTGTCAGTTGCCCAGAAAGTTTTTTTTGTCCAATATCTAGCAAAGCTTTAGCTACAGAGATACTTTTAGTAGCAGTTGTCGCTGGGTTAGGTTGCGGTTCAACGGTTTCAGCCATTGGGAGAACTCCTATAGCAGGATACATAAAACGAGGCTACGTTAAATAAAAATATAAAACTCAATATTTGCGGTTAGATAATAACTTTAAAAGTAATCTACAAGCGCTATATAAATTGAGCTACTTTTAAAAATACCGCTAAGGACGCTAGGTTTGTAACCGAGATTATACGGATAATTTAGCTGATAAAAGTTTAATATCCGGGAAATTACTATAGTATTTTTTTTGCAATCTACTGATTAATTGAACTAGATAATAAGGGAAAATACTTAAAATATAAATTGGCAACTAAGGGTTTTAATTATTTATCGCGGCTTAAGTACATTTGTTTGTGTATTGTACTTATGTGTTTTTTATTACTATTGTGCTAAAAAGTTTGGCGATCGCCTAGTTCTGGCATTTTAAGTTGTTGCAAAAAGAACTCCTCTAAAGAAGGGCGCGACAAGTTTAAGGTAATAATACGGATATCAAAGGCAGATAAATGAGCTAGAAATTCATCAATATTTTTAGTCAAAATTTGACCGTGCCAGTATCTATCTTTTTCCCAAGTAAGATCGATTACCCATTGATTAAGTAAATCCTCATTACCGCCTTGAGCCTTAATATGATACACATTAGCTGTGCCTAACAGTTCGTCAATAGAGCCACTACAAATCAATTGTCCTCGATCGAGAATAGCCACGCGATCGCATATTTGCTCTACTTCCGATAAAATATGACTGTTAAAAAAAATTGTTTTGCCTTGCTGTTTGAGAGACAAAATAATCCTCCGCATTTGGTAACGTCCGAGGGGGTCGAGTCCTGACATTGGCTCGTCAAGAAATACCAATTCAGGGTCGTTAATCAACGCTTGCGCCATCCCTACACGCTGAAGCATACCTTTAGAGTATTGACGCATCTGTTTTTTACGAGCGGCGGCTTGAGGTAATCCAACTAATTCTAGAAGTTGAGGAATCCGCAATTTTTGAACTTGAGCCGGAATTTGAAACAATCCCGCCGTCATTTGCAAACATTCCCATCCAGTCAAATAGTCATAAAAATAGGCATTTTCTGGCAAATAGCCTAAGTGCTGCTTGACAGAGCGATTTCCCAAAGGATGATTTAATAGCAAACCGCGTCCCGAAGTTGGGCGAACAATGCCTAAGAGCAGCTTTAATAGCGTAGTTTTTCCGGCTCCGTTGGGCCCCAATAGTCCAAAGGTTTCGCCTTGAAAAACACTAATAGAGCAGCCTTTGAGGGAAGCAATTTTTTGATTTAGCCAAAAACCAGTACGATAGACTTTACTCAAGTCAAAAGTTTGTACTACGGTTGGGCGCGATCGCACATTAGTTGGCTCGGCGGAGTCGGTAATTGACTTCATTAACTTAGGTAAAACGTCTTCTAAAATATCTAATATAGGCTCGAATCGGCAGGAAATAGATGGATCGTTCAAAAATTGTTGCGGTAGTTACAGGCGCGATCGCTTTGTTGCTAGGAATTGTATATTTAGTTATTGTCCAATTTTTAGATTTTCGCGGTGAAATGCTCCCCGCGCCCCAAGTACAAATGGTACAGAATATAACTTTAGCGGCTAAGTAACAATAAAAGCGATCGCTTTATTCTGGGGGAATTAGCGATCGCCTTAATCTGATTAATCCTCAGCTTCGGCGCTTAAGGGAGAAAATAGCCTAGTATCTGACGAGTAAATCCAAGCAACTCTTTCCGGATCGCGGGTTTGCGTCCAGGTGGAGAAATCGGGATCGTCTCTACGCTTGTAAATGGTGCTGGAATGAACATCAAGCCGTTTAGCAAGCTCTGATTGAATTAAACCTAGGGGCGCTTCCACTGGGTACGGTTCTTCAACTTCTTTAACAGACAGTGCAGACACCGCAGCTACAGAGGTTTTGGTTGCAATATTTGCCGTTTCTTCTACTTCTACTAACTGGGGTACAGGTTCGCTTTCATCTAAAATATTGCCAATAATACTTGCAGTAATAAAATAATACACCGCGTCTTGGCGATCGTAATTGCGGCACTGAGCGCCGAATTCTTGAGCTTTTGTATCTAGATAGCGTTTAGCTGTTACCGCACTAAAGTTAGCTTTCATCGCTAAATCAAGCGGAGTAATCGCCCCTTGATTGAGTTGAATCAGATTGTAAAAAAGTGGGTCAACTTGTTTGCTCCATTTTTCCCATTGGTATCGCTGCCAAATATTTAACCCTACACTAAGCAAAAGTAGAAATAGGATAATTGGCCAAGTGGCAAAAAGGAAAATAATTAAAATTGCGATCGGCAAGAGGATTAAAAGAAATCCACTCTCATTATTGTTATCTATTGCTTGTTCAGTCATGCCTGTTTGTGCAAATTGACTTGCTGGCAAATCAATTTAATTTTTGCTTATATTGGCATCTTTTGCTAATTTTTTAGCAAAACTTGTTTTTGCCAAGTAGCTACACAATGGCTGAAAACTCCATTAATGAAACTTCCCAGACTAAACGCGGCTGCACAAAACTAAGTAAATACTTGCGGGCGAGTTCTAATTGCTTTAAAGGAGGAGCAGAAATTTTGCCCGACAAAAATTGCTGCCAATATTGCTGTTGGAGATAATCTAGCAGCCACAATTGCACTTCTAGCTCTAATAAGCCTACTTGACGAGCGAGTTCTAAGGCATTACGGAGCGACGATTTGGGCAATTGCTCTAAAGATTGGATTAGCTCTGGAGCAATTGCTTGGCAAATTTCCACCGCAGCCATTGCATTTCCAGGGCTACCTTGACAGGTTGCTAAAATGGCGGGATGTGCTGACAAAATTGCTTCCTGTCCGCTCTGGCGTAATACTTGGCATAGGGCTTCAAGATTGAGGCGATAAAAAAGAATTTTTTGACAGCGCGATACTAATGTAGGCAATAAAGATTCGGCGTTAGGGGCAATTAAAATTAGGGTGGCTTGTCCTGGTTCTTCGAGGGTTTTTAGTAAAGCATTGGCGGCAGATTCGGCCATAGTTTCGGCTTTTTCAATAACTACCACCGAACGAGGCGCGATCGCACTGCGACGGCTGAGAAATTGGGCAATTTCCCGAATTTGCTCGGTACGAATGATTGGCGGGGCTTTGCGTTTGAGCTTTTTTTCGGCGGCTTCGGCGGCGCTGTAACGCTGTCCTTGGTAAAGATAGGTTGGTTGAACCCAAAGTACATCGGGGTGAGTGCCTTGGCGCAAGCGGGTTTGAATGGGGGGTTGTTCGACGGTGGGCAAGTGCTGGCAAAATAATTGTTCAATAAAACATCGCGCTGCTAAACTCCGCCCGATTCCATCTACTCCAGCAAATAAGTAAGCAGGGGCAATTCGATTTTGGGTAACAGCTTGGTTGAGTAATTCAACAGCCTGGGTTTGTCCGATTAAGGATGCAAAAAAATTCATTGGCTAAGGTGTTGCTGTAAAATTGCTCTAATTTGCTCTTGTACAGCTTGCTCATCTAAACTAGCATCCACTCGCTTGATGCGGTGCGGAAAAGCTTGCGCCAACTGATTGTAGCCCTCTTGGACTCTTTGATGGAAGCCTAAATCTGCTTGCTCAATGCGATCGCTAATTCCTCTAAGTCTGGTTCTGGTCAAACTTACTTCTACAGCAACATCAAGCCAAATAGTCAAGTGACTTTCTAACCCATTGGTGGCAAAAAAATTAAGCCCGTCGATAATAGAGCCAGGTATTCCCCTACCGTAGCCTTGATAAGCAATAGTTGAATCGGTGTAGCGATCGCATAAAATGATTGTGTCTGTTGCTAGAGATGGCAGCAGCACTTCTTGGACGTGTTGGGCGCGATCGGCGGCATATAATAATAATTCGGCGGCGGGGTAAATGGGCATCTTGTTTTTCAAAGAGAGCAACAACTGACGCAAGCCTAATCCTAGTTCTGTATCGCCGGGTTCGCGGGTTTTAACTATTTTGCGATCGCAAAATTTAGCTTGTAGCCACAAATAGGACTGATCCAATTGGGTAGTTTTGCCAGAACCTTCAACTCCCTCAAACACAATTAATTTACCAGCCATGACGCAAAGGTTTTGATTAAATTTTTATTTTCTGCAACGCCCAAACTAATCTTCTTTAAAAACCTTAAATTGCTCCTCGTCAATTCTCCCAGCTTCGTAAAGTGTTTTTGTAATTTCTGAAATAGTCAATACAGAATGAGCGCAATAACCACTAGCTTTTAATTTATCCTTAACGCCTTGCTCGTGATCCATAAACACGACAATATCTTTAACTTTTAGTCCCGCAGATTCTAGTTTTTGAGCGCCTTCAATGGCACTTTTGCCACTAATTAAAATATCATCAACAACTACCACCGTTTCACCAACACAAAAATTGCCTTCAATAATTTTTCGAGTTCCGTGAGCTTTGACTTCTTTGCGAGGAAAAATCATTGGGTAACTTAGACGCATCGATAATCCTGTAGCTGTAGGCAAAGATCCGTAAGGAATTCCGGCAATGCGATCGAAATGCAAAGTTTTTAATATATCAGCGTAAGCTGTCAAAATTAGCGAGAAAACTTGCGGATTAGAAATAATTTTTCGCAAATCTACGTAGTAAGGAAAAGTTGCCCCAGATGCTTGAACAAAATCACCAAACATAATACAACCAAGATCGTAAAGCTGTAAAATTAAATCAAAATAACGGTGTTGATTTAACAAACAAACATCGGGCAACCAAATAGCACAACTAGAAGCTTTAGAAATAACTTGTTCTCTAATTTGGTTAACCTCTAAACGTAAGGAATTAATCTCCGCAAATTGGTTATTTGCCAAGTTATCTTGAGGTACGGGAATTAGTAAACCATCACCATTACTATTTAAACCCGCCGTTAAAATATTGTTTAAATTGCCACCACTAGCCCAAATACTCCGCGCTAGTATAACTCGTTCTGGTGCTAAGTCTCGAATTCTAGCTAAAACCTCTGGTGAAGTTGTCCCCACCTCTAAACAAACTTGTTCTAAAGTTCCCCAAGTTTGAGCGGCTTTAACTACCTGCAAGTACAAAGGAGCATCGTTGTTAGGATACTGCTGCAAAGCTCTAGCACCCAGGTTAGAAGTACAGGCTAAAATAAATACGGCTTTACCTGGATAAACTAAAAACGGTGCGATGTGGTCTTGTCCAACGTAAGGACTAAGGGTAATAGCATCTACTCCCCACTGATTAAATACCGTCCGAGCAAAAACACTGCTGGTATTGAGGTCGCTATGTTTGGCATCTAGAATCACTGGAATGTGACTGGGGATAGCCTTTAAAGTGCTTTCGAGTAATTCTATCCCCCCCACGCCCAAAGCCTCGTAAAAGCCCAAGGTGGGCTTGTAAGCACAAACCAAATCGGCAGTTTGGGCGATAATTAGTTGCAAAGAATCAGACAAATTGGCAATAATATCGCGATCGCCGCTTTCAGGCATCATTTCTAAGTTAGGATCGAGTCCTACAAATAGCAAACTTTGATTTAGGGCGATCGCAGCATTTAACTTATCAAAAAAATTCATGAGCTAATTGGCGATAAGGAAAACTGTAAATAGAAATTTTTAGCCTGTCTTTGCTCCAAGGTACAGACTTACAACTGAAGCTACCGCTAAGGAGTTTGACGCAATCACTCAGAAATTGATGAAGTATCAGCATTTTGAGTTTTTACTGAGGTAGAAACTATTTCCTGCTCATCCTCCACAAACCAATTATTTAATAAAGATTGCAGCTTCATCCTTTCAATGTAGGGCCAGCCTCCTTGGGATTCAATATCTTTGAGCAAAGTATGGAATCCATGACGGCTATCAGGTAAAGACTCTTGAAAAAATCCTTCTCGGATGTCTCTATGTAAAGCTTCTAGGCATCGTAGCAACGCTAAGAGCGCCAAGCTATCATTTTGATAGCGTTGGGCTAAAGTTTGCACCTCTGTACCAATGGCTGCTAATTTTGCCTCAGTGTCCGTACTTTTATTCATCAAAATTCCTAGCTTGCTCCCCCATTAAATATTTTTGCATTCCAATAAAATTTATTACTTTGAGTCTCAAAGCCACAGATTATCCGAATGCTCCCCAAAGTAAACGTAACATCCCCGTGTAAAATTCTGTATTGGGGTCTGAAATAAATCATGCTGCAAACCATCACTCTTGAGCTAAATTAATGCAGTTCAAGAGCTTGTAAAAGCGGTAGTTCCAGGAGATGTAGTCTAAACCACTACCTAGTCGTACTTAAAGTGCGATCGCACTTTAAGCGCAACTATAGCTAAAGGAGCGTCTTACTACTACTAAAGTAGAAAACGCACCTTGCTAACGACGCATCCGATATTAGCCCAATTTCATTCGTATTAGGCTATCCGGTTAAATATGGAGTTACATAAAACATTGAGGTCAACCATGAGGTATCGCGCTTTAATTATTTCCTTCTTAGCAGTCTTTTTGGGGTTAATAACTGCTTGTAGTGATGCCACTATGGCATCAGAAAGCCGAGATGTACTTACCTATGACCAAATTAGAGGTACAGGTCTTGCTAATAAATGCCCGCAAATGGCAGAGACTACTCGCGGTTCGATTGCCCTTGATCCAAATCAGTCTTATAAACTTATGGAACTGTGCTTAGAACCCACAACTTTCTTTGTTAAAGAAGAACCTGTCAACAAACGTCAAAAAGCCGAATTTATTGCCGGAAAATTGTTGACCCGCTATACTTCGACCCTTGACCAAGTAGAGGGCAAACTAAAATTAAATGACGATCGCAGTTTGACTTTTGTAGAAGAAGATGGGCTTGACTTCCAAGCAATCACAGTTCAACTACCTGGTGGCGAACGAGTACCGTTTTTGTTTACCATCAAAGACTTAGTTGCTCAGTCTCAGCCCGGTTTAACTAGCATCAACACATCTACAGATTTTGAAGGCAAGTTTAAGGTTCCTTCCTACCGAGGTTCGGCGTTTCTCGATCCTAAAGGTCGCGGTGTAACCGCAGGTTACGACAATGCCGTAGCTTTACCTTCTAATGCCGATAACGAAGAACTTACTCGTGCCAATATGAAGCAAGCTGAAGTTGGTGAAGGTACTATTTCTTTGCGAGTTGCTAAAGTAGACAACAATTCTGGAGAAATTGCTGGAACTTTTGAAAGCGAACAGCCTTCAGATACCGATTTGGGAGCTGCCGAAGCTAAAGAAGTCAAAATTCGCGGTTTATTTTTCGCTCGGATTGATTCTTCTGCGCTCTAAAAATCAAGCCCCCAAAGCGATCGCACGATTGTTTACAGGGGAGATGAGTTAAAATCAATCATCTACTCTACAAAAAAAGGGCTAAATGCTCTTTTTTTTTGGGAATATTTTATTTTAGAGTCAGCTAAAAATTGCGATCGCGTAGTTTAACTTAGCAATTCTCCGGAAATTAGCGCAACTTTAGCAAAACTTCAGTGTAATTTCGGTAGCAAAACTTGCCATAAAATTAATACTCTTAGTGTTAGAGATGCAGCCCTGATATTTCAGTTAATTAGAAATGCTCTTATTCTTACCGCTACTGCGTTTTAATTTAATTTTTATACATACTCCTGTAGATTTCCTGTCCGCTCAGTTCAATATTAACAATCTCAAAACTTACGTAGCAGAGAAAAAGTATGGTGTTAGCCTTTACCGGAAGCAATAGTAAAGTCAAGCAAGAGAGCGCAACTCTGCTAAGAGAATATCAGCAGTCGCCATCGGCTAGTATCCGCAATGAAATTGTCACTTTTAACTATGGGCTAGTAAGAAAAGAAGCCTATTACTGGACTAATCAGTGTACAGAAAGTTATGACGACTTGCTGCAAGTCGGCTGTTTAGGTTTAATTCGCGCCATCGAAAAATTTGAATTATCAAAAGGAATGGCTTTTAGTTCCTTTGCCATACCTTATATTCGCGGTGAAATTCAACATTATCTGCGCGACAAGGGCGTTATGGTCAGAATTCCTCGACGCTGGTTAGCATTACAACAGCAAGCTGTAGGAATTACCCGCCAACTCCAACAAAAGCACAACCGCCAACCTACAGATATTGAAGTTGCTACCGCTTTAGACATTACTATTGCCGAATGGCAAGAAGTCAAACTTGCTTGGGTTAACCGTTCGCCTCTGAGCTTAGATACCCCAGCCCAAGATAGCGATGAAGAATCCGCCTTGTTGGGGGATATGGTTCCCGACGCACAATACACCAGTTTTCAACTAGCGCAAGAAGACCAAATTCGTTTGCAAGAAGCTTTGGTTCAATTAGAACAAAAAACTCACGAAATTTTAAAATTTGTGTTTTTGTATGACTTAACGCAAAAAGAAGTAGCTGAACAGTTGGGTATTAGTGTTATTACTGTATCTCGTCGAGTCAAGCAAGGATTAGCCTCTTTGAAAAAGCTGATGCTTGCACCGGAAGACTAGCGCTTTAAAAGTCTTCCCCAAAAAGGCATTACTATCGACTAAGATTGATATTCTAGTTTTACTTAATAATAATGCAAATATTCATCGTAATATTCGCAAAACTAGCCTTGATGAATTTTAAATTATTCAGATAAATAGATAGTTCTTGACTTTTGCTCCGTAATTTTACGTAGCAGATTTTTTTTTACTTATAACTTTGCTAAAACTAGCAAAATCTGCTTTATTAATTAAAGTTTAGACACTTGCAATTAAATTACAGAGCCAAGGACAAAATTAAGTTTTAGTTTACAATAATTGTGCTAGATGCAATATTCATATTGCTTGTTTAAGAAATGAAAAAGTACCTGTTTTAACCTAAAAACAGTTGTTCATCTGGTTATTTATTAAAACTCTTTAGTGAAATTATGCGCCGAATCACAACCACAGCATTTTTAGGAATGCTCGCTATAACAATAACCGGGTGTCCATCATCTGATACCCAACAAAGTATTAATCCTACGTCATCGCCCTCTATTGCACCCGTAGTAGTTCAAACACCGCCCCCAGCAAAACCGCCCCTAGTGGCTGTAAACCCAAGCAGTGCTACCTTCTTAGCTCCCGGATTAATTCAACCAACTAATGCTAATCAGCGCACCAAACAAGTAGCAAAAGGCAATCGCGATCCTTTTGCAGCATTGTTTTTACCTGTTCCTGTTGCCCCTGTAAGCGCGGGGAATAGCCCCAATGCTCCCTCCCAAGCTCCACAAATGGCAACGCCTACAGCCTCCAATCGAACTAATAGAACACCAGCTTCCTCAAGCCCTGAGTCTGTAACTATTAATATTAATAATCCCCGGACGGCGGCAAATTCTAGAAGGGTGACAAATCCCCAGACGGCAGCAAATTCTAGAACGGCGGCAAATTCTCGGACGGCAGCAAATTCTAGAACGGCGGCAAATCAGGGCATATCAAGTAATACAAGAGCTACATCGATTCAAAGTATTCCCTTCCCACCCAATGCAACGCTGCCAAATAACAATTTAGAACCAACTTTACCACCCGCACCAGCAGATACAACATTAGCAAACGGTGTAACGGTTATGGGTGTAATTCAAATTGGCGAACAAACTCAAGCGATTGTCCAAGTACCTAATGAAGCTACAAGCCGATACGTTCAAGTAGGACAAAGATTGTCAAATGGGCAAGTGTTGGTGAAAAGAATTGAATTAAATGCAGGTGCAGAGCCGTTAGTTATTTTAGAGCAATACGGCGTTGAAGTTTCTAAGGCTGTAGGTGAACAACCTCCAAGCCAAGGACAGCAAGCAACTTCGCCTACGGCGGCTGTACCGTATTTACCATCAAGAACAAGTAGCAGAACTACTGCCGAACTTCCAGCACCGCCACCAAATATTAATAGTCGATTAAATAATTTGCTATCAATACTGTCATCTAATTCCCCAATAGCAGCTAGGCAATAATGGACAATCAAAGTAACCGAGCAAATTTAACAGTGCAGTTTTCCAATTTACCTTTGGCAGTGTATCAGGAAATTGCCGCTCATCTCTGCCAAGTAGAGGAAGTAGAGACAAAGTTGTTACAAGCTTCTACCCCTGAGTTTAATTACAATGACAGCCAAGTTGAAAGCTTAGAAATTCAACTGCCTGCCGCCAATAAGCAGAGTAGAGAACAAGTAGAAGAAATTTTAGCTTACTATCAAAACATTTTTGGGGTAGTAGCAAGATTTTAGCTAATGAAACTTAGTCTAAAAAAGGAACAGGCTAAGGGGGTTAATCCTACTGCTCTAGCCTAGGCTGTGAGCAAAAATTAAATTTTGCGGTTTTGGGAATCTACTCCAGCTTTTGATTTAGCTGTTAAAGGCTTAATTACCTTAGAGATTGCTTGCTGGATAAATTCTTGCATAAATTCATCGCGGCGATTAAGCTCGAACTGTCTTTGCACAACTTCAGTAATGCCACCATCTCCCCAGTCTTGATTGTGGCGAAAATACTCAATGAAACTTCTCCCCGCAATCCGCGTTAAATAAGCCGCCGTTACTCCTTGAATTGCCTTCCCAACAACAATTGTGGCAACATTAAATTGCAAGGCTGTGGATAATAGTTTAATTGCTCCAGTGACAATGCCCAAACTTGCCAGAGTTTTCGCTAAAGATAGTGCTAATTCTCGCCCTTGGTCTAGATTTAAATCGCAACCGTAAATTTTGCCGATTTCTACCACCATTTGGGCATTTACCGCCGCCGTTGCCAATAAATCGATGACAGGTATGGGAGTTACCGAAATTACCCCCGCTCCAATCCAGGCAAAACGGTCTACAACCTTCTCGGCTTGACGGCGACGTTGAGAATCAATCAGTTTGCGGGCTTCATCGCCAATTTGTTGGGATTGTAGCAAAATGTTGTCTGCAACTAAATCCTCTCCTTCGGCTCTTAGTACCGCCGCCATGCGCCGGAGTAAGGGCAGAATTTCTGGTTCGGGGTAAAAAATTTCGCCATTTTCGCCTGCGATACTTTGGGGATTGGCAGCAATAGCTACAATATCTGTGGGTTTGAGAAAACTGCTTGTGCGATCGCGCAAATGAGTAATAATTGTTTCAGTGTCGATTTGCGTGTATAAATCGATTTTATTGAGGACAATGAGCGATCGCTTACCAATTTGGGCTAAAGTCTGTAAAGGTTGGTATTCGGAGCTTCTGAGGTCATTATCTACCACAAATAATAGTAAATCTGACCCCGTTGCTAACAAACGTGCTTTTTTTTCGCGCTCGGTTCCTGCTACCCCCGCCTCTAAAATACCTGGGGTATCGGTAATCAATATTTCCCGACTCATGCCTTTTAATTTAAGTCGGTAGGTTTCCCCTACTTCTGTCGTTCCCATCGGCGCATCGACTTTACCAATTGTTTGTGCAAGTTTTGGTTCAAGGTTGCCCAAACTTTCGGCAATGCGCCCAATTAAAGCATTTACCAAGGAAGTTTTACCTGCCGAACCTGTACCAAATACTACTACTTGCAACTCTCCCCCCAATAAATTTGCTTCAATCTCTTGGGAACGACCTAATAAAGCTTGTTTTGCGACTTCATCTTCAATTTGGGCTACTTGTTGCCTAATGGCGCGGAGAGTTTCTTGGGCTGCTTCAGTTTTAACAACAGGAATTTGCGGACTTGGAGGAGTTTTCCTGCCCAAAGCTTTCCAAGACAGGGGTTGACGGCGTTGTAGTGAAGATTTTTCACCTTTTCTAAATAGCAAAATATAGTAGACAAATACGCCAATTAGCGATACCAGTAAAGCAATTAGCAATAGCAGCAATAAATTAGCTAAAAAAGGCGATGTAAAAGCAGTGTAGCTATACAGCCAGGACAAAGAATTAACTAGCCACAGCATTAACCCCAAAATTAGGGTTAAACCAATAATCAGCGTCAATAGGCGCGATGGGGGCATAGTTGAGAGCGCGGCAACAATTAACTAAATAGATTCTAGTCTTTCTTGGCGATGGCAGTAACTAAAGGGTGATTTTATCCTCCAAAATCCCCAAGGTGGCACAAATCCAGTTTTCAATGCTTTTTTGGATGGCGATGTTGATATTGCTGACGCGATGCAGTTGGCTAGTCGTCACTTTGGCAGGTAAAGAAAATTGAGGTTTGGGTAAAATATCTGTACCTATTTAGCCTCAGCAAACATGAAAGTCGTATTTTTTGGCACTCCCGACTTCGCCATTCCAACTTTAGAGCATCTGCTAGAACATCGAACTTTTGACGTTTTAGCTGTTGTCACGCAACCTGATAAACGTCGGGAGCGTGGCAGTCTAACTACGGCTTCACCTGTTAAAAGTGTAGCTTTAGCGCAACAAATTCCTGTTTTTTCACCCCAGCGCCTTAAAAAAGATCCCGAAACTCTTAGTAAGCTCAAGGACTTAGACGCAGATATCTTTGTAGTTATTGCCTACGGACAAATTTTGTCTCAGGAAATTCTTGATATGCCGCGTTTGGGGTGTATTAACGTTCACGGTTCTATTTTACCCAAGTATCGCGGCGCAGCCCCGATTAACTGGTGTCTTTATCGTGGAGAGACTCAAACAGGCATCACCACAATGTTGATGGATGCAGGGATGGATACTGGGGCAATGTTGCTTAAGGCTACAATTCCCATTGAATTATCAGATAATGCTCAAGATTTAGCTACTAAGTTAAAAAAGCTTGGAGCCGATTTGTTGGTGGAGACGCTGGTTAAATGGGAAAAGCAGGAAATTACCCCCATTCCTCAAGATGATACTGAGGCGACTTACGCGCCTTTAATTCAAAAGTCTGACTATGTTCTAGATTGGCATAAAAGCGCGATCGCACTCCACAATCAAATCAGAGGTTTTTTCCCTAACTGTACGACAACTTTTCGCACTCAACTACTCAAAATTCTCGCTGCTGTCCCCCTAGAAACGGCGGATGTAATTCAATTCCCTAATTCCAGCCCTCCCGGTACACTGGTCGGTATGATCAAAGGCATGGGGGCGGTGATTCAAACAGGCGAAGGAATATTGTTATTAAAACAGGTGCAGTTAGCTGGCAAAAAGCCCCAATCTGGCGGAGATTTTGTTAACGGGAATCATTTGACAGTGGGGGAAATGTTGCCGTCGTAGCAAATTCTTCTTTTTCATAAAAACGACACCCGTTGCAAAGTCCTTTGGGGTTGACGGCGCAACGGAAGATTTCGGAACGAGCATTAAAGCGGCAACTAGCATCGCCAACTACCCAGCGCCCATCTACAAGGCTGCTCTCGGTCGGTCTTTGCGCCAATTGAACAAATAGGGCTATTTTATGCAATTTATAGCGCCCTGCCTTCAAATGGTAGCGGTGACGGCGTTCTAAAACTGCATAGGTTCGATCTCCAACATCAACATAGTTACCTGGTTGGGGTGTCCAATCTAGTTGAACATTTCCTAAACATTGACGTGGGTGCGTCAATATAATCTCTGTGGGTAAATTTTGCTCCATAAATTAGTTAATGCCTAGTACGTTTGGTTAAAGATGCGATCGCCCTGTCAACCGTTTTTAAGTGTATAACTTTGCGCCGCGAGTCAACTACTTTTGCTAAACCAGATTGATGCAGGCGTATTTCCTAGCTTTGGGTAGACTGTTTTGCTGGAAGTAGAGATTTTCTTGACTTCTTTACAAAGAAAGTAAAAATTCCTAGCAGCTATTTTTTCCTTGAGATTTATAGTTAGCTTCCCAGCAAAGGCTAGGATCTAATTTTTTGCTTAATTGAGGTTAAACTAAGTCATGATAAAATTTGAGACGGTAGTTAAACAACTTGCACTGCTACGCGACAAAAGAATTATCAGTCCTTAAACCTTAACTATTTTCTTACCATTTCTTCAATGGCTGCTCAAAACAATCCGAGGCATTTACTAATTATTGAAGACGATCAAGGACGTAAGCAATTTTTACTTGACGGTTCTGTTTATTCTATCGGTAGAGACACCCGGTGCGACATTCGTTTGTTTTCACAGTTTGTTTCGCGCCGTCATGCAACATTAGTTCAGCTACCTAAAGAAGATGGTAGTTGTTATTATCGCATTGTTGACGGCGATTCTAAGGGTAAGCCTAGCGCGAATGGAATGCTAATTAATGGACGAAAAATCTTAGCCCACGATCTAAAAAATCGAGATGAGATTATTTTTGGGCCTCAAGTGCGGGCTATATATTATTTACTCAACCGCGAGACTATGCCATCGTTGGCAACGGACGAGTTTGATGTAACGCTAATTGGCCCTAATATGATGCCAGATTTTGATGAGTGAACTACAGTTAATTTTTTTGCTCAACTAGCTAGGCTTTCTACACTTTGCCAATTTTGTTTGAGAGCAATTGTACTATTTATTCTCTCAAACACTTGATAACAGTGATTGGCAACTTGCAAAGGTAATTCCTCATTTTTTACAACTAAGCTCACTCGCGTTTTTGCTTCGGTAGCTGTTGTTCCATCAATCAGTACTTCTACGGATACCAGTTTGGCTAAAGATACGTTACCTGGAATTTCCCGCGCCATAATATACTCGCTCTGGTCATAAATAATATCTAAGTTACAACCAAGCAAAATTTCCCTAATTGATTGTCTTAAATTAAGATTATTTCCATAACTTACAGCAAAAAAACAAGTGTAACGAGCCATTGTACTTCATCCCTAAAACATTCTATGATCCATGCCAGCTTATCGACATACACCCGTTACGACACTGAAACTGTAAGGCTTCGCCATCTGCAATAGGACTAGGATTACTGAGATTGGTTTCTATTCTACGTCTTAACTACCTAGATTAATTATACAAGAACCGTTGGGGAACTTGCATGACCGCCGCCAGTTTTAAGTGGGGCTGCGTAGTCGATTGAGAAGTACAGCCTGATTTTCTAGCTCAAACAGTTACTAAAACTTTGCGCCAGAGGTTTTATTTAAATAAGAAAGTTATCCGACCAATGGCAATAATTACGTCAAAATCAAGCGTAATTGGGTAAATTAGGCGATCCTTTCTCCCTATTGCCTTAAAAATTTTGAGCGCAGGAAGGGGTCAGTTATAGGACAATTTTCAATTGTTTTTGATACTTGCTGCCTATTTTGCTCTGTGCAAGGCACAATAAAAAGAATGGTATTAGGGTTTGGTGTAGATGAACGATCTAGACCGATGTTACAGATTACTTGGGCTTGAGCCAGGAGCATCCCTCGAAGAAGTCAATCAAGCTTACAAAGACTTAGCTTTTATTTGGCATCCCGATCGCATTCCTCAAGATAATCTGCGGCTACATCAAAAAGCACAAGACAAACTTAAAGAAATTAATCACGCGCGCGATCGCCTGCGGGAAGTGAAAACGCGCGATCGCATTCCCACAACTCACTCCACTCAACAAAGAAAGCCGCCCCAATCGTCGCCGCCAAGCTACTATCAATCGTCGCCACCAAAAAAGCCGCCCCAGTCGCCGCCGCCGCCACCATCTAGTTACTCTCAATCCTCCCGGCATCAATCTCATTATGCGTCTTACAGTCAGCCTAAAAAGTCTCATGGCGACTTAAGCGGAGTAGATTTAAGAGGTGCAAATCTCCAAGAAAAAGATTTCTCTTACAGAAACTTAAGCAAAGCTAATCTCAGCGAGGCTAACTTGAGCGATGCCTTTCTGCATAAAGTCAATTTGCAAGAAGCGGATCTATCTAGAGCAAATTTATTTAGAGCCAACTTGCTACAAGCAAATCTTAGTAATGCTAATTTGCGCGAAAGTAACTTAATTGGAGCCGATTTTAGTGGTGCAGACCTTAGTGGAGCCGATTTGAGCGGTGCTAAAGTGGGAGCAGGCGATCGCATTATGGTCAAACTAACGGGGGCAAATTTGCGGGGAACAATTATGCCTAATGGTCAAATTCATCAATAATTATCAGCGCGATCTCTTTGATTATTATCAATTTTTAGCAGGATGACTAAATAACTTGGTCATCCTTCATATTTTTAAGAACTTCAAAGTATAAAATTAAACACAATATCTGTAAAACCTTGGAGATAATTTTGCAAAAAGATAAGTCTAAGTCAAAAAATATCCCCACACAAGCAGAAAGTTCTCAAACTAAACAAGCTACAGATTCAGCAATTGAGCAAGTAACTTTATTACCAAAAACAAGCTCCAGTTCGCCACCAAAGCCTAATTATGCCTGCTATCAAGTCGAACCAGAAAAATTAATTAAGTTAGCTGATTTTGATGCTGATTTGTGCGAAAGTTACAGAAAAAAGAAAGATATTATCGAAGAACTTGTTTATCAACGCGATCGCTTAAAAGTGCTGCAACAGCGTCTTTATGCTGAAAATCAGCGCAGTTTGTTAATTGTTTTGCAAGCAATGGATACAGGGGGTAAAGATGGCACAATTAAACAAGTTTTTAGCGGTATCAATCCTCAAGGTTGCCGCGTTTGGTCGTTTAAACATCCTAGTTTAGAAGAATCAAATCATGACTTTTTATGGCGTTATCATCAACATACTCCGCAAAAAGGAATGATTACAATTTTTAATCGCTCTCATTACGAAGACGTGCTAATTGTGCGAGTTAAAAAATTAGTGGAAGATGAAGTATGGCAAAAACGCTACCAGATAATTAATGATTTTGAAAAAATGCTTACTCTTAGTAATATTACGATAATTAAGTTTTTTCTCCACATCTCTAAAGCTGAACAAAAACTGCGTTTAGAAAGCCGCTTGGAAAATCCTGATAAGCTATGGAAGTTTTCAATTAACGATGTCAACGAGCGGTTGTGGTGGGATGATTATCAGTTGGCGTATCAAGATGCGATTAATAACTGTTCTACAACTTATGCACCTTGGTATGTTGTGCCTGCTAACAAAAAATGGTATAGAAATTTAGTAATAGCACGGGCGATCGCTGATACATTAGCAGCAATGAATCCTCAATATCCCCAAGCTGAAGCAGATATCAAAGATATTAAAATACCTGACTAAAAAACCTTACCCAGTCTGGGATTCTGGGTGTTTTAGCTTCCAAATAGAACTAGAAATTAGATTTATCAAGACGTGAGCAATAATTGGGATGAGCAAATTATTTGTTACTACCGCACTGTAGCCCAAGATAAAGCCGACAATAGTAGCCCATACAACATACTGCCATTGCTTGCAATTGCTGAGGTGCAAAATCCCAAAACAAAGACTAGATACAGCAATTCCGGTTGTATCAGTGCCAAAAGCTGGCAGCATTACACCCCTAAATAATAGTTCCTCACTGAGTCCTGGTAATAAGCCTACCCAAATTAAATCGGGCAATACCAAGGGTTTAAGGACAAACTCTAAGTAAAAATCGGCACTGTTGCGATAAGCTGCCCAAAATTGGTACATTAAAGAGCTAATAGTCGTGACGATCGCAGCTATGGCAATGGCAAAGGGTAGGGTGGCTGCATTCCAGCGCAAAGGCAATAAGGCAACATCGCCCAATTGTAACCAAAGCTTGGCAAGTAACCCCAATAAAACGGCAGTCACACTCATAGCTATAAGCAACTGAGTGCGTGTGAGAGGTTGAAGTTGGGGATCGATTTGGGTCACAGAAAGTTTTGGGAGACGATAGAAACTAAAGTAATGGCGATAGGGGATTATTATGAAGTGTGATCGCGCTTAATTACAATTAAACCATTCATAATACTCTAAAACTCCTAAGTAATTCATCGGCTATTAGACGAATACTTGAGAAGTTACCAGTGCAGCAATAGACTTTTACAATAGTAAATAGTGGCTTGTCAAACACGCAAAAGCGCTGTTAGTAATATTTAAACTTATAGAATCTATGCCTTTTTCCGCAATTGTTCGGGCTTTGGGGCGATCGCCTCTCTCTATAGAATTATTATCTAAACTAGATCGGCAAAAAGTATGTTATCTAAGCGGCGCTCCCCGTCTCCCTAAAGGCTTGATTGCGTCAGCTTTAGCCCAAAATAAAGAGCAAAATTTATTTGTCATCTGCGCCACCTTAGAAGAAGCTGGACGCTGGGCGGCTCAACTAGAAGCTATGGGCTGGCAAACAGTACATTTATATCCTACTTCTGAAACCTCGCCCTACGAGCCTTTTGACCCCGAAACAGAAATGATTTGGGGACAGATGCAAGTTTTAGCCGATTTAATTGTCAAGGATAACACCGATAAGCCGAAAAAAATGGCGATCGTTGCTACACACGCCGCCTTGCAGCCTCACTTACCACCCCAAGGGGAGTTTTTACCCTTTTGTCTAACCCTCAAACGGAAGATGGAATTAGACTTAAAAACTTTTAGCACTCAACTAGCTAATTTGGGCTATGAGCGAGTTCCCCTGGTAGAAACAGAAGGGCAATGGAGTCGGCGCGGCGATATTGTCGATGTGTTTCCGGTGGCTTCAGAGTTTCCTGTGCGCTTAGATTGGTTTGGCGATGAATTGCAAAACCTCCGCGAATTTGACCCCGCGACTCAACGCAGTACCCCCCGCAATACTAATAATGGAGCGGCTTTAGATAAAATTGAGCAGATTATCCTAACTCCAACTAATTTTGGGGGGATTATTACCGCCGCTTTAACTACAGAAGGCGCAAACACTGTTAAATCTTACCTATCTGAGCTTGAACAAGAACAGTTTGATCATGGTAAATCTCCTGAAGGTAGTAGGAGATTTTTAGGTGTAGCTTTCGATCAACCTGCTTCTTTATTAGATTATTTGCCCAAAAATACCTTAATTGTTATTGACGAAAACGACCAATGTATTGCTCATAGCGATCGCAAGATCGAAAACGTCCAAGAGCAATGGCAGCAAGAACAAAATAAAAATCTCCCCAAAATTCACCGCTCTTTTGCCGAGTCAATTGCTACCGCCGCCGAATTTAACAAACTTTACTTAGCTGAACTTGTCGAAGAAATTGGGCTAAATTTAGCTAGTCGTCCTGTACCTTCTACCCCGCATCAATACGCCAAACTTGCCGAAACCTTACGCAACGAACGCGATCGCCGTTTTTCTACTTGGCTAATTTCTGCCCAACCTAGTCGCTCAGTTTCCTTGCTTCAAGAACACGATTGTCCAGCGCAATTTGTCCCCAATCCCCGCGACTACCAGGCAATTGACCGTTTGCAAATTCAACACACCCCCGTAGCGCTTAAATATTCAGGACTAGCGGAGTTAGAAGGGTTTATCTTACCTACCTTTCGCTTAGTAGTTGTAACTGACCGCGAATTTTATGGGCAGCATTCCCTAGCTTCTGGTGGCTACGTCCGCAAACGTCGCCGCGCCGCCTCTAAACAAGTAGACCCCAATAAACTCGCTCAAGGAGACTATGTAGTTCATAGAAGTCATGGTTTAGGTCAATTTCTCAAGCTCGAAAGCCTAACTATAAATAGAGAAACCCGCGAATATTTAGTTATTCAATACGCCGATGGTTTGCTAAGAGTAGCCGCCGATCAAGTAGGTTCTTTAAGTAGGTTTCGGGCTACAGGTGACGGGCTACCCGCACTAAATCGAATGTCGAGCAAGTCTTGGGCAGCTTCTAAAAGCAAAGTCCGCAAAGCCATTAAAAAGTTAGCAGTAGACTTACTAAAACTCTACGCCGCTAGAACCCAGCAAACAGGCTTTGCTTACCCCCCCGATATGCCTTGGCAAGAAGAAATGGAAGATTCCTTTCCTTACACTCCCACACCCGACCAATTGAAAGCTACGGCGGATGTAAAAAGAGATATGGAAAGCGATCGCCCCATGGATCGTTTGGTCTGCGGTGATGTGGGTTTTGGTAAAACAGAAGTAGCAATTCGCGCCATATTTAAAGCCGTAACTGCTGGTAAACAAGTTGCTTTGCTTGCTCCTACAACTATTTTGACCCAGCAGCATTACCATACTCTCAAAGAACGTTTTGCCCCCTATCCAATTCAAGTTGGTTTACTCAACCGCTTCCGCAGCGCCCAAGAACGCCGCAATATTCAAGAAAGGTTGGCAACGGGGGAACTAGATATAGTTGTGGGTACGCACCAATTATTAGGTAAAGGTGTAACTATCCGCGATTTAGGTTTATTGGTCATCGATGAAGAACAACGCTTTGGAGTTAATCAAAAAGAAAAAATCAAATCTTTGCGAAATAAAGTAGATGTCTTAACTTTAAGCGCTACACCAATTCCCCGTACTTTGTATATGTCTTTGTCTGGTATTCGGGAAATGAGCTTGATTACAACTCCGCCCCCCTCAAGGCGACCAATTAAAACTCATTTATCTCCTTACGATTTAGAAACTATCCGCAGCGCCATCCGCCAAGAAATCGATCGCGGAGGACAGGTATTTTATGTAGTACCGCGCGTTGATGGCATTGAGGAAACCTCGGCGGTGTTGCGAGATTCGCTCCCCGGTGTGAGACTTGCGATCGCCCATGGGCAAATGGATGAATCAGAACTAGAATCAACTATGCTCACTTTTAGTAATGGTGATGCGGATATTCTTGTTTGCACCACAATTATTGAGTCTGGTTTGGATATTCCCAGAGTCAACACAATTTTGATTGAAGATGCTCACAAATTTGGTTTATCTCAGCTATACCAATTGCGCGGTAGAGTTGGTAGGGCAGGCATTCAAGCTCAGGCGTGGCTATTTTACCCCAAGCAACAAATTTTATCGGAGGCGGCAAGGCAAAGGTTAAGAGCAATTCAAGAATTTGCTACTTTGGGTTCTGGCTATCAGTTATCTATGCGCGATATGGAAATTAGAGGCGTGGGCAACTTGCTAGGGGCGGAACAATCAGGGCAAATGGAAGTAATTGGCTTTGATTTGTATATGGAAATATTGCAAGAATCGATTAGAGAAATTCAAGGGGCGGAAATTCCTCAAGTTGAAGATACCCAAATTGACCTTAATCTTACCGCCTTTATTCCCGCCGATTATATCGCCGACTTGGATCAAAAAATGAGTGCGTACAGAGCAGTCGCTACAGCTAGTTCTCAAGCTGACTTAGATGCCATTGCCGCCGAATGGAGCGATCGCTTTGGCACGGTACCACCCGCCGCTAAACAGCTATTGCGAGTGATGGAACTGAAGCAATTAGCCAAATCTCTCGGATTTAGTCGCATTAAACCAGAGGCTAAACAGCATATAGCTTTAGAAACAGCAATGGCAGAACCCGCTTGGAGATTGATGGTTGAGAACTTACCCGACCATTTGCAGTCGCGCTATGTCTACTCGCCTGGTAAAGTAATTGTCCGCAGTCTCAATTTGCTCAAACCAAACCAGCAGCTAGATAACTTAATTGATGCCCTAAGTAAAATGCGAGGGGCAATTCCTGAAGCTGTAATGATTTAATCGGAGAAACTATGCAACTGCATTTAACTACTTGGTGTGAAGTTGAGGCTTATTTAGAGCGATCGCAAGGTATCATTCTCCCTATTGGTTCTACAGAGCAACATGGGCCCACAGGCTTAATTGGTACTGATGCCATTTGTGCTGAAGAAATTGCCTATGGCGTGGGGGAAGCTACTCAGACGTTAGTTGCTCCCACTATTAATGTTGGTATGGCACTGCACCATACAGCATTTCCCGGTACAATTAGCCTCAAACCTAACACGATGATTTTAGTAATTCGAGACTATATTACCTGTTTAGCTAGAGCGGGATTTAATAAATTTTTCTTTATCAACGGTCATGGGGGTAATATTGCCACTCTCAAAGCCGCCTTTGCCGAAACTTATGATCATTTAGCCGAACTCAATATTCCTAAAGCCGAACTTGTCCAATGTCAAGTAGGCAACTGGTTTATGTGCGGTTCAGTTTATAACTTAGCAAAACAACTATACGGCAACCAAGAAGGCGGTCACGCAACGCCGAGCGAGGTTGCTTTAACTCAGTACGTCTACCCTGAGTCTATCAAAAATGTCCCTTTGTCGCCCGAAGTTGCCAAAGGACACAAAATCTATAGCGCCGTCGATTTTCGTCATCGTTACCCCGATGGACGGATGGGATCTAACCCCGCTTTGGCTAAACCCGAACATGGCAAGCAATTTTATGACTTAGCTGTAAAAGAACTTAGCAACAGTTACTTAGAATTTCTTAATGAGTCCTAAAAACAGAGTATGCACGTCACTGTTAAAACAGTGTACTAATTGCAATATCTATCTTAATTAATAATTCCCGCCGAGCAAATTTAGGAATAGCTCGACGGGAATACATCAACTAGCCTTTTAGTCAAAACTTACCAAAAATGCTCTCTAAGCATACTTAGGGGGTCAGTTTGAGGATGGTAACTTTGTCAGTTACATTAATACTGATAGTTTTGTTGCTAATAGCAGCTTGTTTTTCAGTTCTATTCCCTGCGTCGTCCCAGGTAGATTGCTTCGCAGATCTAATTGGAGTATTTAAAGTTATTTTAGTGGGCATGGCTGGTGGCTCGATAGTCCGAGTCGGCGTGGTTGTAATGTCGCCATTGGAAATTTCGTGCCACAATACCAAGTAAAATATGCCTGATGCTTTTTGTAGCAATAAGCTATGTACGTACTGAGTCCGGTCGTATCCTGGAGGTGGAGTAACAGTTAACGTATAGTCTAAAGCTGTAGGCGTAAAAGTTTTAGCGTTAGGAGCAGGATCTCCCAACCTAACGAGCAAGTTTTTCAAAGCCGTATAAGCAGGCTTTGGAGTCAAATCATTACGCAACAAACCAAAATTAGATTCTGAATCGTCAGGCTGGTCCCACTGATCGAGAAACTCGTAAGAGCAAGTGCGGACAATACCTTTGCGGAAGTACTCTAAAAATAAACGTGGCATATACTTACCATGTACAGTTTCAGAAATTCCTTTATCAGTATTAGTTGTAAAGTAGCCTGTTTCTGTAGATGCTATTGGTTTAGCACCACTGGGCCTACCATATACATCGAAGATATAAGGGTTTTCATCGATATTGACGGATGGAAAGTTGCCATCATAATAGTATTTGGCAAGAGTATTGTAGGCAAAAGGATTATTAAAAGGGTTGCCACCAAAAGGATAAGAGTGGACATTACCCCAATCGACAACATTACTCAAGTCGCCTAAAGGAGATTTGTTGCCGTAAGTATAAGTCCGCCCTAAGGAAGGAGCAATCACTGGAATACCTGCGGTGGCTGGATCGCTTTTTAGAGCATTCCATGTATCTTTTGTGAGGCTACGAATGTAGGAAACCCAGTATAGAGGAGATGCGGAGTCATCGTTTAATTTGGCAGTATCGCCTTTACGCCAGTAATAACGGCTGTAATTAAGATCGATTTCGTTTGCTATCTCTACAGCATCAACTACATTTGTCCCAATTTTATTTTTGATTAGGTCATTAATTTGGTAGTACGTTCCATTAACCCAGTAAGAAGAATCTGGTGCGGTTCCTACCGTAGGATTCATGATATAAGTAGTTTTAATTCCTGCGGCGGCTAACTCTCTGAACCTGTCAAATACAAAGCTTTTTGTGTCGCCGTCACGAATATGGCGAACTCCTAATTCTACTAATTTCTGTTTAACGGTATTATATTGGGTGCCGTAAGGAGTATCGTCATAACCCAAATGTGTATTAACACAGACGCTATCGGTAAAAGAGTCAGCACGTTTTGCTGTTACTGAAACAGCTTGAGCCGATGGAATGGCTCCGGCAACAATTGGTAGTATATTAGAAGCAGTTAGCGTAGTTGCGACTAAGGCTAATTTGACTAATTTGTTGAGTTTATTCTGGGATTGCATTTGTTCGTACCTGTATGTATGAAATAAATGTATTGGTCTAAATAACAACAGCAAACTTTACCCTACGGTTGCAGATGGATTGCATCCAGCAGGAAAATTGAATTTTTAGGTTTAAGCCTCTTAACCGATTAAGTAAACAGCTTTGTTAGTATTGCGGACTAAGTAAAAGTTGCTGAAAAAGTTTAAGAGGTTTTTTATTGATTTAACTTCGTGCTAGTGAAATTAAATTAACAATGTGTAACGGCATAGAAGCATTAATAATTCCTGTGAGGGGAGCGATTAAATACTATTAAAATGTAAGTAGCTGACTAGGTGTTAGCTACATGAAAGCTTTACACAACCGCCCTACTTCATAAAGATAATGTACATATTAAAAGTAACAAAGCGAGATTTTACGGATTTATTGCAAATTAAAAATTTAGTTTTAGCTCGATAGCCGCATATATACTAGAAGTGAAATTACGGTGTTTATAAAAAACTTGCTAGCAAATTAAGGAGAAAAGCCCAAAGAATACTTTTCTATCAAAGATTGAGCGCCAGATTATCTCAAATAAATCCCTAGGTTGATTTTTAAGTCCATAACGCGAAATTAGTTGCCTTGTCTAGATAATTTATTATTTAATGCAAAAAATGCGACCAATTTTAGAGAACAATTCAGTATATATACAGGGGTTGAGATTCTCAACTAATGTTTGGGCAAAAAATCATCTAAATCACCGATCGCGCGTTTGAGCCGCTAAAATTATCGCAATCGTCTCTATACACGCTATTTTTCAAGTATTGAGAAGATAATTCTCGTCAAAATACCCCAAGTTAGTTGTGGCGCGATCGCTTCTTACCAGACAACCGCAATTTTTTCCGAGGATGGCGAGAGGGAAATTAAAGTTATCAATCCCAACACCACCGCCAGCATGATAAATAAAGAAGTATAAGGTTATGTTATTGCGTGTTCTGGCGATCCGGTATTAGCCGCCCGTGAATTGACGCGAAGTGCCGTTATTGGGATTGCGAAAGCTGCTTATGCACTTAGCTAGTTTGATTTCTACAGGTTTTTCAATTGTCACTACTTTAAGTCGGACGCGAATTATTGCCCAACACTTAGTAAAAAACTATGGCATGACTAGATTTTGTCGCAATATCCGTACTACGGATTTAGCAGTTTTAAAGCTAGAAATATTTTACTGTTTCTTAAACTTTGCTCTCTACACCCGCCGCTTGCTTATAAGCGGCCCAACCACCGTAATCGGAAATATCCAACCTAGTTCTAATTCTAATTGTCTTGTTCGACTAATTCTCGTGGGTAAAGCATGGCAGTAATGGCTTCTCCATCGATTAAAATCACGACGGAGGGGTATGCATTTGGCGGTTCGGTAGCTAGTAAATACTCATGAGGAATTGTTGGGGGTATGCCTTCAAAAACTACTAGCAATGACGTTGCAGTGTTTGAGGATCGAGATACTTCAGTTATGGTTGATGGGTTTTCTAAGTATCAAATTACAGACAATATCGGCATTACGCCTAGTTTAATTGTCATTACTAATCCCGCCCATAACTACAACAACAACATAATTTATGTGAGAGTGCTGCGAGCAAACTTCAATTTTCAACCAAATCTATCACTTGATTTAAGCTAATACTAAAAACTTCTAACGCTTTAAAGCCTTACTTATTGGTTGCTCCCCAGACGCTAGTTTTCTTATTGCTTCTGATTTTGCCGATAGTTGCGATCGCAATTATCAGTTTTTGAAACTTTAACGGCTTGGCGATGACTCCCGGCTTTACGCTGAATAACTATTTGGGCATTTTTACTTCCAAAGTCTACCTGGCAACTTATCTCAATACTTTTAAGTTGGCGGCGATCGTTTGGTTGCTTTGCTATTGGTTACCCGGTGGCTTACTTTCTAGCATTCCAGGTCAAAAGTTCGCAATGGCATATTTTGTTTCTAATTTGTACTATTCCTTTTTTGACTTCTAATGTAATTCGGATGATTTCTTGGATTCCCTTTTCAGGACGTGAAGGATCGATGAAATTGTAGCTAATCAACCAACCAAATGAAGCGTTGCTATACTCGGATTTTTCGGTAATTTTAGCGAGTGTTTTCTTTTGTCCTAACTGGAGTGATACTGGTGGGAATTAGGTTAATTTCCCGCCGTCAGTCACCATAGGAATTTGTATCTGTCCTACCTTGGGGTAAGACAGACGGGCTAAATTAATTGTTTATCTTTCTATCTGTTGCCAAGTATAAGGCTTAAAATTTTTTGCTATTCCGGCTGGGCGATAGTAAGACTCCTCAATCCAAATTCTTACTTCTGTTTCCGAATCAAAAGCAATTATTTCATTGGTTGCCGGATTGCTTACTTTCCACCAATTACGACCGCAAAAGTCGGTTTCTCTCCATACTCGAAGACTTTGGATATCTTCAGGTGTCAAAGCTGCAACTATTTTTTGCCAGACTCTACTTAGCCATGATTCACGATTTGGCTGGCGATCGCAATTCTCTAATTCTTTGCTAGAGATTAGTTTTAGGTCTTTGTAATTCATCAATTTCGCCTCCTGAAGCGGCATCATTTTTGAGGCGCGTTCCTTCAGTATCATCTTACTTCCGTCTCTCTAAATACCTGCTAAAGGCTACCTAAAGAGATGAACGCTTGTTTTAATTTCTGTATTTACTGTAACAAAAAACTTGCAATATTGTCAGTCATCAGGAAATCTAATAAACCTAAAAGTTGCTCTACTCGACTTTTTCCTTATCGGTACTTATACCGGAAAAATAGCAGGCGTAGGGGCGTTAGCAACGGGTCACATTGATACTGTTCCTGTTGCTGATCATTACGGCGGGGTGCTAAGAGTCCTTGCAGGCATTGAAATGGTACGCATGAAGATAAGATCCTATTAGATCATCCCATTGAAGAATGTTTAGCAAAAGTTGGCGGCGATTGGTCGAAGATAGCAACAGCTAAACGTAATCCGGGAGAGCATCGAATTTATCCAACTAATCAGATTTATTAATTTTGTTTTTGTAGAGACGTTGCAATGCAACGTCTTACTTAAAATCGGAACGTTGGGATTTGAACCCAAGACCTCCACTACCCCAAAGTGGCGCGCTACCAAGCTGCGCTACGCCCCGTGTCAGAAAAACAATATTAACATAAATAGAAATTAAAAACAAATCAAATAAAAAACTTGCCCAGTGGTGTTGACCAAATTGGGATAAACATGATGAAGGCGCGATCTACAAACCCATGCTAGAGACGTTGTAATGCAACGTCTCTACTAAAATTATTGCAGAGTTTGCAACCCTTGCAATAAACCCCCTACGTCGGATTCATCCCAACAACCTTCGGCGCAACGTCCAGTTAAAAGAATAAAGCGCAAACTGTAGCTATGAGCAGAACCAGAGACTTCTAGCCAAATTAAATTACTCTCAGCTTCACAAGTAATTTTTTCTTCATCCATGAGTTCGTTACTTAACTGGCGCATGGTTTCGGCTAATTGCACTGACAAGCGGCAAAAATCGTGCAACTCTGATTCTGTAAGTTCAATTGCCCAATCATCTGTACCGACTAACCCTTTAAACTCGACAGTTTCTTGAGGATTCCACCCAATGCGCCAACCATTTCCAGTTTTAATTACGCGCTCCATTAACTATTTTTTACTGTGCCAGAGTAAATTAAACCTCGTTGCATATCTAAAGTTAAAATTGTGCCATCTCGAATTACTTGAGTTGCTTGTTTTACGCCCACAATTACCGGAACACCAAGACGCAAACCAATAATTGCCGCGTGACTTGTCATACTCTCATCTTCAGTGACGATCGCCGCCGCTTTGCGAATCGCCTCAATAAAATCTGCACTGGTGCGCGGGACTACTAATATTTCGCCATGATTGAAGTTACCTACATCCATAGCAGTATGAGCTACTCTAGCGCGACCGTTTACCAAACCTAAACCAAGCCCAACACCTTGACCAAGTACAGCAGTTACTATTTCTACCTTAATTAAATCTGTTGAGCCTGCCACTCCTTGCAGCGCCCCCGCACTCATAACGACCAAATCGCCCTCAAATAGCAATTGTTTTTCTTGAGCTACATTAATCGCCGCTTGAAAAGTTTGCCCCGCCGAAGGTAAATCTAATACTAACAAAGGTTTCACTCCCCAAACTAGCTGTAATTGTCTGGCTACATCTACGTGAGGCGTTACAGCCAAAATTGGGTTACGGGGACGAAATTTAGAAACATTACGAGCCGTAGAACCCGTTTTAGTTAAAGTCATGATTGCAGCAGCATCTAGTTGTTCGGCAATTTGCCCTACCGCTTGACTAATAGCATTGGGAATCGATTGGCGAGTGTCTTTAAGGTTGGCATTAATAGCAGCTAAGGCGGGTTCAAGCTCAATTCTCACGGCAATCCGTGCCATTGTGGCTACAGCTTCTACAGGATGTTTGCCTACCGCCGTTTCGTTTGAGAGCATGACGGCATCTGTTCCATCTAAAATCGCATTGGCTACATCCGACACTTCGGCGCGAGTTGGACGGGGGCTACTAACCATGCTATCGAGCATCTGAGTTGCAGTAATAATCGGAATACCTAGCCGATTTGCCGTAGCAATCAGCCGCTTTTGCAGGATGGGTACATCTTCGGCGGGTAATTCTACTCCTAAGTCACCTCTTGCCACCATTACCCCATCACTGAGGGCTAAAATTGCCTCCATTTGCTCAATTGCTTCATGCTTTTCAATTTTGACAATTACGGGGACTTGCTTCCCGGCGTTAGAAATTAGTTCTTTGATTTCTAGTACGTCTTGGGGATTGCGGACAAAAGATAAAGCTATCCAATCTACACCTTGATCTAAACCAAAAATTAAATCCTCCCGGTCTTTGTCAGTTAGCGCCTTAATTGATAAATAAACTCCTGGAAAGTTGACCCCTTTGTTATTCGATAAGGTTCCGCCTACTACAACGCGACAGTGCAAGTTTTTGTTCGGGCGATCTATTTCTTCTACGCGCATCTCTACGCGCCCATCGTCAAGCAAAATTGCCGCGCCACAAGGTACTTCATCGGCTAAAAGGTCGTAGGTTACACAGCTAATACTTTGACTGCCAACTATATAATTGCTGGTTAAGGTAAATAGGTCGCCTTTATTTAGTTCTATAGAACCCTTTTCAAACTTACCTAAGCGAATTTTTGGCCCTTGCAAGTCTTGCAGAATGCCTACAGGCTGATTTAATTCAAAGGCAATTTGCCGAATTAAACGCACGCTCCGTTGATGATCGGCATGAGTACCGTGAGAAAAGTTAAGCCTAAGAGTAGTTGCACCTGCCTCTATGATTGCCTTTAGCACTTCTGGGCTACTGGTGGCAGGCCCGATTGTAGCGACAATTTTTGTCCGACGTTGAGAATCTCTTGGTTGCATGGAGCCTAATTTTGTAAAAAGGGACAAGGGCAGATAAAAGGGCTAAGGCAAATTTTATTTAACTTCGGTTTTTCTTTACTGCCGTCAAAGCTTGCTTGCAGCCTTACTGTAATGTGTTTTGTGCCATTTTGCTCCGCAATTATATCGTCATTAGGTTACGCCCGTAGAGATAACAAGGGTGACTTGTGCGAAACAAAACTTTATCATCTTAATTAGGTCTACTATTTAGTAGGTGAAAATTAATTATTTAAGGAGTCAACGATGCTAATGTCGGAGGCAAAGAAGCCACTGACAACTGTTCCTAGGGAGTTTCTCAGCCCTCCAGGCGATCGCAACCCTACTTTAGCAATGTTTGTAGCGGCAATTAGCGCGATCGCACTATCCAATTTTGGTTACTGGCTTTGGGAATGGCCCCACTGGTGTTGTTTTATAACTAATACGATTTCTTTACATGTTTGCGGCACGGTAATTCATGATGCGTGTCATAAATCTGCCCACCGCAACCCGTTGATTAATTCTATTTTGGGTCATGGTAGCGCCTTGCTACTCGCTTTTGCTTTCCCGGTATTTACGCGGGTACATTTGCAGCATCACGCCAATGTCAACGATCCAGAAAACGATCCCGATCATTTTGTCTCTACCGCCGGGCCTTTGTGGCTAATTCCCGTCCGGTTTTTGTACCATGAAATATTTTTCTTTAAACGTCAACTTTGGCAAAAACAAGAATTATGGGAATGGTTTTTTAGTCGCGCCCTAGTGGCATCTATTTTCTACATCTCGATTCAATACCACTTTTTGGGCTACATTCTCAATTTTTGGTTTATTCCTACCGCTATAGTAGGGTTGGCTTTGGGGTTCTTTTTTGATTATTTGCCTCATCGTCCCCATCAAGAACGCGATCGCTGGAAAAATGCTAGAGTTTACCCCGGTAAAGTTCTCAATATTTTAATCATGGGGCAGAATTACCACTTAATTCATCATCTCTGGCCCTCTATTCCTTGGTACAACTATCAAAATGCTTATTATGCCACTAAGCCGCTTTTAGATGCTAAAGGTTGCTATCAAACTTCTGGGTTGCTGCAACAAAGAGACTTTTGGAGCTTTATTTACGATCTTTTTATTGGCATTCACCCCCACAAAAAAGCCGTAATCCTAGAGCAAAAAGAGGTGTTACCACAATAAGTGATTACCCGATTGGAGAAAATAGTTGAGAAGGAGACAAACTCCAATCAGGACGTAAGTTTTGCGCCTCACGCAAGTAAGTATGGCAAACTTTATTGTGATTAGCGGGAATATTGATCAAAATCAGCAAGCGGATGCAGCGCTGCAAACTACCTTCAACGTGCATCTGCTGAACATCTAACATGGCTACATTGTCCCAGTAGGGACGGTGACGGGCGATCGAGGCGGGAAAAATTGCATCCAAATCGCGGGTTACAGAGAAAGTTACACTCACAATCTCGGTTGGATCTAATTGATTTCGTGTTTCTGTCTCATCTAATAGTTCCGCTACCGCCTCTGTAATCGCCTCAACGGTATTTTCTGTAGCCGTTGTTGCCCCACGAATTGCCCGAAGTCGCCACTCCACACCCAGTCCTCCTAGATAACTTTTATGTTTTTTGTTGTAATATTAACCTTTTTTGGGTAGATGAATACTGATTATTTTTAACTGCACGGCAGTATTAATTAAGGTCGGTACATCCATAGTGGTAAACCACTGGTGGCTAGTTCAAACTCTAGCCAATCATTGCCCATCGATAAACCAGATAATCCTAAGTTACCGATTAAGGTTGCGTTACTCGCTTGATTATTTAGCAAACGACTTAAAAATGGTTTGCGCTCTTCCAAGGTGTAGCACTTCGTTTTCTCAGGGTCAAGCCCTACTAATTCGGCAGCCCAACGTCTAGCGTCTTCCTCTGTACCTAATCTATCGACAACACCTAACTTTACAGCTTGTTGTCCGGTAAAAATTCGCCCGTCGGCAAAAGTTTTGACTTTTTCAACGCTTAAATTGCGTCCTTCGGCTACAGTTTCCACAAATTGTAGGTAACTTGTGTCAATTAATTCTTGTAAGATATGCTGTTCTGGCTCGGTTAATTGGCGGTCAAAGGCTAAAATATCTTTATAAGGGCCAGACTTAATTACCTTAAACGATACGCCAATTTTTTCTAGCAACCTTTCTATATTATTGCCGCGCAGAATTACGCCGATGCTTCCGGTAATTGTGCCGGGGTTTGCCACAATATAGTCTGCGCCCACGCCAATATAAACGCCACCAGAAGCAGAAATATTGCCGAAACTAGCAACAATTTTGACCTTTTCTCGGAGCTTTTTCAAGGCGCTATAAATTTCTTGGGAATCTCCCACCGTCCCGCCAGGGCTATCAATGCGGAGTAACAAAGCTGGAAAGCGCCTTTCTTCAACAGTCTTGAGGGCTTTTAATACTTGAACGCGGGTGTTAGATGCGATCGCCCCTGTAATTTCAATCCGGGCAATTTGTTTTTGAAAACGAGGCTTAAAGGGCCAAATCATGAGCAGTCAAACCAGAAATTAAAATGGATTAGGGGATTAAGCGTTGTTATTGCTGTCCTTATCTAGTTTGCCTCATTTAGGGCGGCTATTGCTTGGCAAGGGGGTTTTATCGCTGCCAAATTTTAATTGTGCCATCTTTGCTACTGCTAATTAAATTATTGCTACTGGAATCCGTCGTTAAGGCTAAAACCCAGTCGGAATGTCCAGATAATTCGTACCGCAATTTACCGCTTTTTATATCCCATAATTTAATAGTAGGTTCAATACCAGAACTTGCTAACTGCTGTCCGTCGTTGCTAAAAACCACAGTAACAATGCGATCGCTATGTCCTTGCAACGTCTGCAATAGTTTTCCGGTGTTGGGGTTCCAAATATAAATAGTTTTATCCCAACTACCACTAGCAAGTTGCGTACCATCAGGGCTATAAGCAACTGTTCTCACCGCATCAGTATGTTTATTAATAGTCCGAATTAGTTTACCTGTTGACAAATTCCACAGCTTGATAGTTTTATCTAGGCTACCAGTGGCAAAAGTTTGTTTGTCAGGACTAAGGGCAATAGAGAAAATTCTACTACTGTGTGCCGACTCAATGGTTTTAGCTGCGCCCGTGCGTAAATTCCAAATATTGATACTACCGTCTTCACTGGCGCTAATTAAAGTTTTGCCATCAGGAGCGAAGTCCACCGACCAAACAGGGCTAGAATGACCGGAAAATGTGCTAATTAGCTTTCCTTCAGGTAAGTTCCATAGCTTGATTTTTGTGTCTCCACTACCACTAGCTAAAATCCGTCCATCCGCACTCATTGCCAAAGATCGAATAGTGTCTTTGTGTCCCGTTAGAGTACGCTGCAACTGACCTGTAGCAGCATTCCACACCTTGATAGTGCCGTCTTGACTACCACTTGCCAAAACCTGCCCATCGGCACTAATCGCCGTCGCCCAAACAGGTTGAGAATGATTTAGTGTTTTGGCTAAGGTAAGATTTTTGCCTTTGCTAGTGGTTTTAAATAAGTTGTATTGTTTGCTTGGTGCTGGTGTGGGGGGATTGAATAAATAATAGCCACCGATAGTTAAACTCATCGCCAACCCGACGGCTAAAACTGTAAATAGTTGGAGATTTTTGGGTTTTGTTTTAACTGGTAGTGGGACTTGTACAGGTAGAGGCGCTTGGACTTGTTGTAAAGCCTGGATTACCTCCGTTGCAGACTGGTAGCGCTCTTTGAAGTGGTAGCGTACCATGTTGTTGATAATAGTTGCTAGGCGATCGCTAACTTTAGCGTGATCCTGCCACAACATCTCTCCAGTGTCATTATCTTCTAGTATTTGGGTAGGATCTAATCCCGTTAGGGCTTGAATTGCGATCGCCCCTAACGCATAAATATCACTATTAGGGCGCGGTGAACCTCTTTCCTGTTCTGGGGGAGTATAACCTACTGTCCCGATAGCGATCGTAGCAGCGATCCCAAAAGCATAATTTGTAGAAGTTTTTCCTCCACTGGTAATTACTTGCGTCCAAGCTTGCTTAACGGCCCCAAAGTCGATTAAAACTAGCTTATTGTCTTGCGATCTTCTAATTAAATTGCTAGGTTTGATGTCTCGATGAATTAATCCTTGGCGGTGAATATATTCTAAAACTTCTAACACTTCTTGTAGTAGTTCGGTAACTTGGCTTTCACTCCAACGCGCACCCGGATGTAATTCTTCAGTAAGGGGATGTCCGACAATTAATTCTTGAACTAAGTAAAACTCCTTATCTTCTTCAAAATGAGCTAGAAGTTGGGGAACTCTGTCATAACTGCCTAATTTTTTTAAAGCTTCAGCTTCTCGTTCTAGCAACTCCTCAAGGGTTGGGAGATAGTTTGTAAAACTCGGTACAATTTTAAGTTGTTTGATGACGCAAGTTGGACTATCAGCAACAGAGATATCTTTTGCTAGATAAGTTTGACAAAACCCTCCAGAACTAAGGGTATCGATAATTTGATAGCGTCCTCTGAGTAATTTGCCTAGCATCGCCCTTATTACTTATCTGTCTGATTGTAGTTGCTAAGTATTGCTTACGTATCTTTCTAGAGATGCAATAGTTGCCCTAACTTTTGCTAAAGTCTAAGGTTGCTGGCTAAGAGGAAATTATGAAAGCACAGGTATTTAGAGGCGTTAATCAACTGAGTTATGAGGAATTACCTGTACCAACTCTTGCCGATGACGAGGTGTTGGTTCAAGTTCACGTAGTAGGATTGTGTCAATCAGATATCAAAAAGATTCTTTATCCCCTGTTTGAACCACCGCGCATTTTTGGGCATGAAATGGCGGGAGTTATTGCTAAAGTAGGTAAAAATGTTACAGATTGGCAGGTAGGCGCGCGTGTAGTTGTCATGCACCATATTCCCTGTATGCGTTGTCAATACTGCCTTCATGACAATTTTTCAATGTGCGATGTTTACAAAAATATCTCCACAACGGCGGGTTTTAATGCTAGTGGCGGCGGTTTTGCGGAGTATGTCAAAGTTCCCGGTCATATTGTCCGTAATGGTGGTTTAATACCGATACCCGATCGCGTTACCTTTGAACAAGCAAGTTTTGTAGAACCGACTAACTGCTGTCTTAAGGCGGTAAAAAAAGCCCAAATTGCTCCCGGCGATACGGTGCTTGTCACTGGTGCGGGCCCCATTGGCTTGATGTTTATCATGTTAATTAAGTATTTTGGTGGGAGAGCAATTTCTACAGATTTAATTCCTTCTCGCCTCGAAAAAGCCTTAAGTGTAGGCGCTGAATCCGCTTTTGATGCCCTTGATCCTAATTTAACTGCTAATATATTAGCCTTAACTGATGGTATGGGCGTTGATACTACTTTGCTTGCTGTACCTAGCGACAAAGCTTTTTTTCAAGCCCTTGATTGTACTCGTCGTGGCGGCAAAATTCTGTTTTTTGCTGAGTTTCCCGATCAATTAGAGATTCCGATTAATCCCAATGTTCTCTACCGCCGCGAAATTGATTTAATGGGTAGTTATAGTTCTTCTTATCGCTTACAAAGTCTGGCTGTGGATATTGTTTTTAATCAACGAATTGATGTTAATGCACTCATAAGCGATCGCTTTTCTTTGCAAGAACTTCCGGCGGCGGTTACTAGAGCAACTTCTCCTCTACCTGATACTTTGAAGATTTTGATCTATCCTTAGATACCCTATTATTAATTGTTGTGAGAATCTATCTTTGGGTAGATTTTTTCGTTTACTCACAAAATGATACGGTTTGATTTTATCATCTATCTAACGATAGATATTTTTTGGTGATTTTTAATAGTTATGAATCCATCTTCTCCTACACGCGGACAATTAGAGAGAACGCTATCCCAGCGTATTGAATCTTTGTACCGCTCTCAATTAGAACACAAACCAAGTAAAGTAGTATGCCAAATTTTTGATAAAAAAATCGCAATTATTCTTGAAGATTCTATCACTCAACCAGAACAAATCTTAGTTAATAATGGTCAACAAGAGTTAGCAGAAAAAGTACGTTCCGAGCTAGATGAGGCTCTCCAGCCACAACTAAAAGCATTAATTGAAGAAATAGTTGGAGTCAGCGTAATTGACTTACTCAGTAATGCTAAGTTAGAAACTGGGCGTAGTGCTACTATTGCTATTTTGGCAGAATCACCACAATTTCGCAACCCATAGTATCAACAATAGAGCTTTGGATCTTAAGTTTTCGGTCTTATAGTTTTATAAACTGAGCTAGACTATAACACTTAATACCTAACATCTAAATTCTCTAAGCTAAAACGTTCAACTAAGATATATATCTACGAATCATAGCTTCTAATTCATCAATTATATAAGGCTTCGTAATACAGTCTTCACAACCTGCTTTCGCAAACCGCTCTCGATCTTCATTTCTTGCCATAGCGGTAACTGCAATTATTAAAATTTCTTTTGTCTGAGGATCTTGCTTGAGATAATTAGCAACTTCTATTCCGCTCAAATCCGGCAACATCATGTCTAACAAAATTAATTTTGGCTTGTAAGTTTGCGCCATACTTATAGCGCTCTTACCATCAGTTGCTGTAATAAAACAGCAGTTCATAATTAATAATAATTGGCTGATTAATTGTAAATTGTCTTCGTTGTCATCCACCGCTAAAATCAATGATTGGATGTCGCCAATAACACTAACAGAAAAATCTTGAAAACTCATAATTGTTTGAAGCAAAGCCGTAGAGAAACTAGCCGAAGCTAAAAGGCAAAAGCACGATTATTTTGTTAATCCTACGACGAAGCATTCCCCAAACGGCGGCGATGGCGCTTGCAATGAACTGGCTCGTAATTACCTGAGGGGGTGACATAACAGCTACAATGCATTCATGATAAGCTTCATAGCTCTCATGCCTCGTAAATAATACTCTAACTTATTACGATTAATTCTCATTAATTTCTCGACGACTTCCCAACAA
>JAABUN010002192.1_pt1 | contig 36251 bp, 36 predicted proteins | sample 5559311 | NCBI WGS metagenome assembly JAABUN01 (sample SAMN10711877, study PRJNA513370) | rock metagenome | isolation source: Antarctica rocks | place: Antarctica: Victoria Land, Siegfried Peak sud | reverse complement strand
TCGGCGAGGGCGACCACCGCCCGTGCCGCGCGGCGTCGCTGCCCCTCCAGCACGGCGAGGCGTCGGTCGAGCGCGGCGAACTCCGTCACCGATGACGGGTCAGACCGTTGGCGCTCAACCTCGGCGGTGATGATCGCGGGATCCTTCAGCACCCCCTCCACCCGTTCCCATACCCCACGGTCGAGAATCGGGGCGAGGATCCGAAGCGACCCGTGCTCCCGTTGCTCACGTTTGGAACAGGTGTAGGACCAGCCTTTGCCCCGACTGTGATAGCCGACGAGACTGCTCCCGCAATAGCCGCAGCGCGCGAAGCCCGCCCGCAGCAGCAAGGCCTCGGGATCGTGGTTCCGGCGGACCGACTCCACCTTGTTCCGCTCCAACCGGGCGATGACGGCCTCTTGGACCGCGCGCTCGATGAGGGGCCGCGCCACACCCGCTGGCAGCACAATCTGCTCGGCGTCAGGGCGCAGTTCCTGGGTGCGCTTGCCGCGGGCACTCCGGTCGATCTGTTTGCGAAATGCCCGCGGCTCCCCCACGTAGGTCGGCAGGCGCAGGATCTGGTGGATCGTCGTCGCGGGCCACCATGGACAGCCGGCCGGTGAGGGGATGCCATCGGCATGGAGACCCCGGACGATCGCCCGCAGCGAGGTGCCACTGACCGCTTCCCGGAAGATGCGGCGCACCACGACGGCCTCCGACTCGTCGATGAGCAGGTGGGACTTGGCGGCGTCGGCCCAGCGGTAGCCATAGGGCGGTTTCCAGCCGGGCAGCGGTCGACCCCCCTCGGCCCGCGCCCGGCGTCCCCGCTGGGTTCGCTCGGCGATCTTGAGCCGCTCGACCTCGGCTACGAAGCCGCGCACGCTTTGGAGCAGTCGTCCCTCCGGGGTGTCCTCCAGCCGCTCGGTCACCAGTTCGACGGCGGTGCCGGCGTGATCGGCCTCAGAGAGGATGACTCCGAGATGAGCCTGATTGCGGGTGAGTCGGTCGAGGGCGTAGGCCACAACGGTCCCCACCTCCCGCCGACGGACCAGGTCCCGGAGCGCCGTCAGTTCCCGTCGCTCGAAGAGCTCGGCACCGGTGTGCACCTCCCGGTAGACAGCCAGGACCGGATAGCCATGCTCGGTGCAATAGGCGCGGCAGGCAGCTTCCTGGGTGTCGAGGCTGGTGCCGTCCTCCTCCTGCTTACTCGTGCTGACCCGGACATAGATCGCGGCTCCGCTCAGACGTGGCGTCGTGATGGCCATCTGACATGTCCTCCGTGTGGATCGGTGTATGGATCGCTGGTTCGCGCCACCGGCGGCAGGCTAGGTAGTGGGTCGGGTGACGGCGTGCTCGATGGCGCGACGGAACTCATCGATGTCGGTGACCGCGACGCCGAGTGCCTCGGCCAGTTTGCGCATCGTGGCCGGGTGGGGGACTTGGCGCCCGGCCTCCGCCTCGACGATGGTGCGCTGGACGACGCCGGCACGCTTGGCCAGTTCCCGTTGGCTCAAGACCCGGCGCAGGCGGAGTTCTCGCAGCGTGAGCAATCGGTCCTCCTTCTCTGGTGCATCGAATATGAATCGATTATAACTCACACTATGCAATGTTGCTTGGCCGTGAGATGGCTGGTACTGGGCGACGCGATCAGGTCGGACTTCAGCGGCTGTCGCCGGAAGCGGTGTCACAACGGCGCGTCCGTTATAGGCGGCAGGTGGAAAATCAGCGATCTCTGTGGTGATGTCTGCGATGGACTAGCGTTGGCGGTTTGAGTTCCGCCACACCGACGTTAACGGCGGAGCTGAGTTAACAACGCGCAGCCAATCAGAACGAGAATCGGACATCTTCGAGAAGCACTCATTCCGAGCCGTAAGCACCAGGGATCACCTGCTACGCCTCTTATGCCGACGTGTCGAGTTCCGATGCTAGAATCGGATCAGTGACACGGCTGCACAGACACCGCTCAACGGTCGTCATGGTCCGGAGGCTGGCACGGGTGCTCTCTGAAGCTGATACTTGCCGGACCTATGTCGTGCCTGCGTTGCATGACGCTGGCTGGACGGACGATCAGATCGCCGAGCAGCATTTCTTCACCGACGGCCGGATCGTCGTGGTTGCTGAGACCACACGCCGCGGGAAGCGGAAGTTCGCCGACTACTTGCTACGGTACCGACGCGACCTGCCGCTCGCCGTCGTTGAGGCCAAGGCCGCCTATAAGCGGGCCACGGACGGTCTGGAGCAGGCCAAGGGCTATGCTTCGATTCTCGGCCTGCCCTTCGCGTACGCCACCAACGGCCCCGAGATCGTCGAGTTCGACGCCACGACCGGCATGACTCACGATGTTACGGCCTACCCGTCCCCAGATGCGCTGTGGGCGCGCTGGCGCGACAATCAAGGACTGGAGGCGGACGCGGCGGTTGCACCGCTGCTGGTGCCGGACAACGTCGTCGGCGGCAATGCGCTCCGCTATTACCAGCGGGTCGCGGTCAACCGGACGGTCCAAGCGATCTCCCAGGGCAAGCCGCGGGTCCTCCTTACCATGGCCACCGGCACCGGCAAGACCAAGGTCGCCTTCCAAATCTGCTGGAAGTTGTTTGAGGCGCGCTGGAACCGCGTCGGTGCGTATCGTCGTCCCCGCATGCTCTACCTCGCCGATCGCACCGTGCTCATTGACGACCCCATGGCCAAGGACTTTGCGCCCTTTGGTGATGCGCGCAGCCGGGTCGGGCTTGCGAACGTCACGCACGGCCGCTCAATGTACTTCGCCACCTACCAATCGCTCGGAGAGGATGAGACCCGCCAGGGGTTATTTCGCGATTTCGCGCCCGACTTCTTTGACATGATCGTGGTCGATGAATGCCACCGAGGATCAGCACGGGATGAGTCGAGTTGGCGCGGGATTCTGGAGTACTTCCACCCCGCGGCGCAGTTGGGGATGACGGCGACCCCACTGCGGGAGGATAACCGCGACAGTTACGCCTACTTTGGCAACCCGGTCTATACCTACTCGCTGCGAGACGGCATTGCCGACGGCTTCCTCGCCCCTTACCGTGTCCACCGGGTGGTCACCGACGTCGACGCGGCCGGCTGGCGCCCCTCGCCAGGAGAACTCGATCGCTACGGCCGCGAAGTCCCCGATCTCCAGTACGGAACGCCGGACTTCGAGCGTGCGGTCGCCCTCAAGGCGCGTACTCACGCCATCGCGACGCATCTCGCCCGCTTCATGAGTGAGACCGGTCGGATGGCGAAGACGATCGTCTTTTGTGTTGACCAAGAACACGCCTCGGAGATGATGGTCGCCCTGAGCAACGCGAATGCCGATCTTGTCACGACGCATCACGACTACGTCGCCCGCGTGACGGCCGACGAAGGTCAGGTGGGCAAGGGTCAACTCTCGAATTTCCAGGACGTGGACCGACCCTCGCCGGTGATCCTCACCACGTCGCAACTGCTGACGACCGGCGTCGATGCGCCGACCTGTAAGAATGTGGTGCTGGCGCGGATCGTCGGGTCGATGACGGAGTTCAAGCAGATCATCGGCCGCGGCACACGCGTTCGGGAGGATTACGGCAAGCTCTCGTTCAACATCCTCGATTACACCGGCTCGGCGACCGAGCTCTTTGCTGACCCCGCCTTCGATGGTGACCCGGTCGAGGTTGACGTCACCGAGATCAACTCCGAGGGCGAGACCATTCGTCAGGAGACGACCGACAAGGCGACGGTCGATGAGCAAGGCGGGATGGACGACGAAGACCGCGATGCCGACGCCATTGTTCATGAAGATCTGATCGTCGGTGGGTCACCCCGTAAGTACTACTACGACGGTGGCGCGGTCGAGATCGTGGCGCACCTCGTCTATGAACTGGATCCAGATGGCAAGCAGCTGCGGGTGATGAAGTTCATTGACTACACCGCCGACAAGGTGCGCATGTTGGCCCCGTCCGCGATGGACCTCCGGCTCGCCTGGATCGACCCGGCTCGCCGGACATCAGTATTGGAGCAGCTGGCCGATCGCGGGCTGACACCGGAGCGGATCGCCGCCGAGACGGGTCACCCGGAGGCAGATACGTTCGACCTGCTTTGCCATCTCGCCTTCAACGCACCACTGCGCACGCGCCGGGAGCGGGCTGATCAGCTCACCAAGGACCGAGCTGACTTCTTCGACCGCTACGCCCCCGAGGCGAAGGCGATTCTGAGCGACCTGGTCGAGAAGTACGCCGAGCACGGGGTGACCCAGCTTCGCCTGCCTGATGTTCTGAGGATTCCGCCCTTGTCCGAGCACGGCAACGTGGCGGAGATCACCGCGGTATTCGGCGGTGCGGAGCAGCTCCGAACGGCTGTCACCGATCTGCAATCCCTCATTTACGCTGAACCAGACGCCGCGTGACATCGTCCAGACTAAACGCCCAGCAACTCGCCCTGGCGGGTACCGGGACGGAGATTCCGATGGCCCGAATCAAGCGCGCACCCGCGTCAGCGCAGACCAGCTCCCAACAACTCGGGAGTCTCATCAAGTCGGCTCGCGACACGATGCGCAAAGACAAGGGGCTCAATGGCGATCTCGACCGGCTGCCGCAGCTGACGTGGATCATGTTTCTCAAGTTCCTGGATGACATGGAACGCGTCGGCGAGGAGGAAGCGGTCCTGAGCGGATCGACCTTCCGCCCGACGATCCGACCTCCATACCGATGGCGCGACTGGGCGGCCAATGCCGATGGTATTACCGGCGACGATCTGATCGCTTTCGCCAATAACGACGAGGCGATCCGGCCGGATGGCACGCGGGGTCCAGGGCTCTTCGCCGAGCTGCGAAGCCTCCAGGGCGCGGCGGGCGGCGACCGCCGCGATGTGATCGCGACCGTCTTCCGCGGCGTCGATAACCGGATGCGCAGTGGTTATCTGCTGCGCGACGTGATCAACAAGGTCGCGGGCATTCATTTCACGTCGTCCGAGGAGATCCACGTCCTTGGCAACCTCTATGAATCGATGTTGCGCGAGATGCGGGATGCGGCCGGCGACGCGGGGGAGTTCTACACGCCGCGTGCCGCGGTGAAGCTCATTATCTAGGCGCTTGATCCGCGAATCGGGGAAACGCTCCTCGATCCGGCCTGTGGCACCGGCGGCTTTCTGGTCGAAGCCCTCGACCATCTCCGACCACAAGCCGACACGGTCGAGACACACCAACGGCTGCAGCAGGGGACGCTCTTCGGCTATGAGCCGAAGTCGCTGCCGTACCTCCTCTGTCAGATGAACCTGCTGCTGCACGGGCTGGAAGCACCCAACATCGACCCGGGCAACGCGCTGCGCTTCCGCTTGAGCGAGCTTGGCGATCGTGATCGCTTCGACGTCATCGCCACAAATCCCCCGTTCGGCGGCGAGGAAGAAGCCGGCATCCAGAACAACTTTCCGGATGACAAGCGGACGGCAGAGACGGCGATGCTCTTCCTCCAGCTGATTATGCGGCGACTGCGCCGGTCCATGGCGGGCCCACCGGGCGGCCGAGCCGGGGTTGTCGTGCCGAACGGCACGCTGTTCGCCGGCGGCGTCGGGTCACGCATCAAGGAAGAACTCTTCCGCGAGTTCACCCTGCACACGATTGTCCGGCTGCCGAACGGCGTCTTCGCGCCCTACACCAGCATTCCGACCAACGTCCTCTTCTTCGACCGGGGTGGTCCGACCACAGAAGTCTGGTACTACCAGCACCCGCTGCCGGAGGGCCGGAACAACTACACCAAGACGGCGCCCCTGCGTTTCGAGGAGTTCGCGCCGTTGCTGGCCTGGTGGAACAACCGCGAGGAGAACGAGCGTGCGTGGCGGGTGCCGGCCGAGATGATCGTCGCCGATGGCTACAACCTGGACCGTAAGAATCCGGCGGCCAAGACCAATTTCGAGCACCTGCCGCCGGAGCAGTTGGTGGAGGATATCCTTGTCAAGGAGCGCCGGATCATCGAGCTTATGACGGAGATCCGAGGAGTACTCAAGAGCGAAGTGGACGTCACGCGCACGACTGCTTCAGGCGAGCTGAAGGTCGCATCGCGTGGGTAGTGACGGTATGTCTCCCGTAACTACGATAGTCTCTCCGGTCCCTTTGGTCGCGCTTGGGAGCGTACTTCGGCGGTCACTTGACGTGATCGCGCTCGATCCCACGGAATCCTACCGACAGGTAACGGTTCGATTGCACCACCGTGGCGTCGCGCTTCGGGGCATACAACCAGGTAGCGAGATCGGGTCGACACGCCAGTACCGAGTGCGGGCAGGTCAATTGATCCTGTCCAGGATCGACGCGCGTCACGGCGCGATCGGGCTGGTGCCAGAACAACTGGACGGGGCGATCGTCACCAATGACTTTCGGTTGTTCGACATCGACCACGAACAGATTTCTCCCCAGTACCTTGACTACTTCGTCGGGACCCCGGGCTTCGTTGATCTTTGTAAGCAAGCAAGCGAAGGCAGCACGAATCGAGTGCGGCTCCAGCCCGAGCGGTTCCTTGGGTTGCGGATCCCGTTGCCTTCGCTCGCCGAGCAGCGCCGGATCGTGGCGCGGATCGATGAGCTGGCGGCGAAGATCGAGGAGGCGCGGGGGCTGCGGCGGGCGGTGGAGGATATGACTGCGTCGGTTCATGGGGCAACAGCTCTTGGTTTGTTTAGAGGGGATAGCCACAGATTAAGCCAACCAGTGGAGACGGTGGCCGACGTGCGTGGTGGCATCCAGAAGGGGCCTCATCGAGCACCAGCCCACAATCCTGCCCGATACCTTACCGTCGCCCATGTCCAACGAGACCATATTTTGCTGTCCGATCCGCGATTCTTTGAGGTAAGCGCTGCTGAGCTAGACCGTTGGCGCTTGCTCCCAGGAGACGTATTGATTATCGAAGGAAATGGAAGCGCCGATCAAATCGGCCGCGCCGCGCTCTTCCGAGGAGAGATTCAGGATTGCGTCCATCAGAATCATGTCATCCGAATCAGGCCGGACCGTAGCAAGATCATCCCGGAATTCCTAAATGCGTACCTGAATAGCCCCGCCGGTCAGGATGAGGTGCAGGCTCAAAGTCGTACGACTAGTGGCTTGCGAAGCCTGAGCGTGGGGCGTATCAAGCAGATTAAGGTTCCGATGCCTCCAATCATAGAGCAGCACTGTATTGTTAGGCGTTTGCATGAGCTTCAGCAAAGACGGCACAGGCTGCAACAACTTCAATACGAGACACAGGTCGAGTTAGACGCGCTGCTTCCAGCGGTGCTGGACCGTGCGTTCTGGGGGCAGATTTAGAATACTTATGACGGACCGCGATAGCGGCGTACTTACCTGCACGGATGGAATCACGGGTCGGCGCCGGTGCCAATGCCGGCATCCGATGGAACTCCAAGCCGGTCCGGCCATCTCCACTGTCCAAGGTCCCCGCCGAGTGTGGTACCGACTGGCAGCCGATCATACGACGGCGATTGGAACGTCCTGTACCGGCCATTTCATGCTCCGCCCGTAGGCTCGGCAGTCAAGCGACTGGATCACCTGATGCGCGGAGAGAAATGGCACACTGGTTGGCCGAGACATTCTGAACACAATCCGCCCCTCGTGATGATTCGTTGGACCGACCGCGACTTGACGGACTTCTGCGACGGACTCCGCTGAGAGGAAGAGCACCTCGGTCGCGGCAACCACGCAACGGCTAGGCCATTCCATGCGCATGCCATTCCATTTCCCAGCCACGTCCGCCAGTCTTTCGGACTTCGGTGTAGTCGCACCCAATACCGAGCATCGGAACACCGGCCGATTGTCTCGCCCGCGTGAACCTGCCGACGCATCCCCACTGCTCTCCATTGGGTGGCGGGCAGCGTAGAAGCAGAGGGCACCGATTCGACTTACCGTCGATGGAGCGCGTCAACTGACACTCGGCCAGCGCCGGGGGCCATGGGAAGCGTGAACCTTGTCTCTCCCAGCTCCGCCGGTTTTATCACCAGCGGAGGGTGTGTGGCCGCTGTTCATCGACCCAGTGCTGAACTATGCCGTTGGCGCCCCGGAGGCGAGCTCCGTGGTGCACGGCCGGGCTCCGGCAGCACACTACCACTGCCGGGGCTTCAGTGGCTTTAAGAATGGCGTTCGCGCCGACGGTACGATCGAAGGCTCCCGCAATCACCCGAATTCCCATGGACGACGGGAAGCCTTCGGGGACCAGGGAAACTCAAGTCGAAATGGTGATGGCCTGGGTCATACTCGCGGTACCGACTCAAGAGTCACTTCGTGAAGATGCCTCAACCGACGCTACAGTGATGTGAGTTCCTGGTACACGCAAGCCATGTGCGCCTCCGGCTGCTTGCGCACGGACGCAGACAGAACCTGCTGATCAACAACTGAGTTTCGCCTTGGATATCGCCTCAGCTGTGATTTGTAGACCCTGACTGTATCAACCAGTCGAGATGATGATCCACAAGCGTTTCGTTGCGCGGTTGACCGGCATCGTCCCAGCCCATCATTCGATAGTAGGTGCGCACCGCAGAAGAGAATCCCTCACGGTCAAGGCGCGTGCCCTTCCAGACTCCCTGAGAAATGGGGTCATCGAAGAAGCGAGCCGGAAGAGTGTCGTCCGCCGCTGTTAGTCCTTCGCGAAGGTTATAGGCCCGCATTAGGTGAATGCGTCGTTCGCCGAATCGCATGATCTCGTAACTTGAGGTGTCCCAGCCCGTGACCGCAGCCAACAGCTCTGCCATCTCACTCAGGCGCAAAATCCTGGTGGGAGCGATCGCGAAGATTGAGAAGTCGAGCGCATCGGCACTCGACCAGAGGGTGTGAAGGACCTTGAAGTTGCGGACCTTCTCCTCACTGAGGAGCTCCATCGGTACACGATCAAGGATGCCAAGGGTGCGCGAGCCGTCGAGCGTATGGGGCCACCCAACGCGGGTATCAAAGTCCCAGTCATGCTCACAAATCTCGTAGCGGGGTCCCACCGACGCGATCGCGTAGCCGAGCGCCAGGTTTGTCTGGGTGCGCGGCTCAAAGGGGACCAGCTCGAGTCCCTTGACGTGCAGGGCGTACCGTTCAGCGCCTTGACCAATCCGGGCGGCCGCTCGACGCGCGCCCTCGGCTAGAACATCGCCGAACCCATCCCGAGCCGCAATGCGGCGGATCATCTCCAGTGTTGCCTCGATCGCACCGAAGCGAAGCGGGAGTCCTACGGTATCCTGGTCCAGAATGCCGCATTCCACGCATTCCATCACCATCGAGAGTGTGAAGCCGAGGGAGTCTGGGTCAAGGCCGAGTTCGTTGCAGAGGATATTCGCCTTGAAGATGGTGTCCACGTCGGCGATACCCAGATTGGGTCCAAGCGCGCCCGTGATCTCCTGGTGGATGCCGCCGGCCCGCGGGTCGTACGTGGTGTCGTCGTCCGTGCCAAAGAATTTGATGCAATTGTTTGGACAGCCTGGACATAGCCCATCGTGGCGATATTGGCGCATAAAACGCTCGGGAGCGAAGCCCTCGGCCCCTTCGAAGACACTGTCGCGGTAGTTCCGAGTGCACAACGCGGCGTCGATACCGTGAAGATGTACCCAAGCCGAAAAACCCGGGGGCTCCAATTGCCATCTGGTCAGCGGGTTAGCCTGCATGCGGGCCCGATAGCGCTCCGTAATGGCCGAGCATCGCTCGGGGTCGGCTACTGGAGGATGGTGATCACCCCGCAAGACAATCGCCTTGAGGCGCTTGGCGCCCATGACGGCACCCATTCCTGTACGCGCCGCCTGGTAGCTACGGTCACTGACTACGCTTGCAAAGCGCACTTGGTTCTCACCCGCAGCGCCGATTACGGCAGTGTGAATCTCAGACCCAAATACCTCCTCAAGACCGTCAACCGTACGCGAGACCGAACGACCCCAGAGGTGATCAGCGTCGAAAAAGGACACGTGGCCGCCCTCCACGAGGACCGTGACGGGCTGTTTAGAGGCACCGTGGCAGACAATGGCATCCGCGCCGCTCCCCTTCAGAGCTTGACCGAACGGCCCCTCACAGCGTGCCTCACCGACGCCTCCTGTAAGAGGACTCTTGGCCGCCACAGTGAACCTTGAGAGCCCAGCATATGGGTGACCAGCAACGACACTCGACGAGAACACGAGGAGATTTGCTGGGTCGAAGGCGTCGATTCCGGGAGGACTCTCCCGGAGAAGGTATGCGGTCGCCAGAAGGCCTCCTCCGGCATAGATGCGCCAGAATCGGTCCTCGGGCTCCTCCAACCACGACGTCCTTGCGCCAAGGTCGACGTGCAATATCTTACCGTGGTACCCAAACCGCTCCATCATTCTTCCCTTCGAGTCATCAGGAACTAGCAGGGACCCACCGCGTCAGGCGGCGGATTCCCCAAACTAACACCGTATCGACCACCACCGCAGCGGTCGTCACCCAGAAGATCCCGACGATGATGACATCGAGTGCCTGGAACGAGATCATCATTGAGAAGACTTGTCCCATTCCTTGACGCCCACCCATCAACTCCGCCACCACCTGCACGCCCCAAGCGATCCCCACCGCCACCCGGACGCCGCCCGCAATCGCCGGGAGCATGGCTGGCAGAATCACCGTCCGAAAGACCCGGTTCGGGCTTGCTCCCAAGGTTGCGGCGAACCTTGGGTAGATCGGGTCGACGTTCCCCGCCGCATTCAAGGTGGTCACCACAAGCATCACGAATGCGTAGAATCCGACCATCAGGAGTTGGCCCGTCGGCGTTGTCCCAAGCCAGATGAGGATGAACGGGATGGCCGCCAGCGGCGGGACCGTGCGAAGAACCTCGATCGGCAACTCAGTCAATCCGCGGAACCGCGGCCACCGCGCCATGGCGAGACCGATGGCGATTCCGGTACCGACCCCGATCGCGCTGCCAGCTAACGCGAAGACGATGGTGTGCACGAGGTGAGGCCACAATCCGTCACTGCCGCCGCCTTGGAACTCGAGCAAAGTGCTCTTGCTAAGTAGCGGAACGATCTCAGGCACCACCGTTCCGAGAGAGGGCAGGCGATAGGGGCCGAGGCGCGCGGCGGCCATCTGCCAGACCGCCGCCGCGCTCACGATGCCCAACACGCTCCACGGGTATCGAGAGTTAAGGAGGCGCCCGGCAACGGGACGCCAGTCCTTGGGTAGCGACGCCACGCCTATGCGGCTGCGGCCTGGGCCGCCTCGGCGAATCGGAAGGCGTCGAGGTAGTTGTAAATCTCGAAGTGGTGCTTCGCTTGATCTAGAAGGTCGGCGGCTGGCCCACTGACGCCCTTGGCGTCAAGAGCCTTGATCAACGCGTCGGCCTTGTCGCGGTAGTCGATCAGCTCTTGGTAGATGCCGTCGGCAGCGGTAAAGTCCTTCCAGGTGAACTGTCCGGGTTTGAAGACTCCCTGCTCCTCGTAGAGCTTGATCGCGGAGCCGATCACATACTCGGCATTGAGCGGACTGCTTTTATCCAGGTGCCACGCCGCCTGGCCGTCGAAGGGTACGAAGGGATCGAGGCTCTGGTAGACGACTGAGGCGATGCTGTTGTCGAAGTCTGTCCCAGCGACGCTATTCAGAAATGGGGTATGGATCGCCATCGCGGCGTCCGGTTGGTCGTTGATGAACTGATTGATACGGAAGCCTACTCCGGCGAGGCGGAGCGCTGTGTCGTGATTGTCGGCGAGCCACTCATCAGTCGCTAGCCAGCCATCGTGAAACACCGCCCGGAGTTCGACGCTGTCAGCGGACGCTTTCGCATACTGCGCGAGGTCGGCCGAGGTAAGGATGGGCTTGAATCCCGCGGATTCAAGAGTCAGCCGCGACGGCACGCCGCCCACCTGGAAGTCGGCCCGGCCCGCCTGCATCAAGGACACATTCGCGGAGTCTTCGGCGACGTTCGTCTTCATGTCGTCGAGGGAAACGGCCCCCTTGCTGAGGGCCAGATCGATGAAACCTTTGATTGCAGCTTCGGGCGGGTAGGCGAACGTCTTGCCCTTCATCTGAGCCATCGCCGCTCCGAACGCTTCGTCCGGCGCCTTACCCTCTTGAACGAACTCCGCGAACGACTTGTAGTTACCATTCGGCTGCGCGAGGATCGCGTAGCCCTGAAAGATATCGGAGTAGAAGAACATCTTGAATTTGGGGAGCCGAGCGACCGCCGGCATGAGGAGCTGCGCCGATCCCGACATCACATCAAGGCGGCCCGAAGCGAAGACCGAGAGAGCCTTATCACCCCCGACGACAATGCCCTGATTGTCGGGTTCAAAGGTGATGCCAACTTCCTCGAACCACCCCTGTTGGAGTCCAATGATCGCGTTGGTGTGGTCGAAGTAGGGCTCGTGAGCGAACCGAATCGTCACCTCCGGGATCGCGGGAGCCCCAGCGTCCTGCGCGGCGGTCGACGCGGACGTCACCGCCCCCGTCCCAATGAGCAGCAGCACCATGAGCACCGGTCCCCATCGGCGTATCATTCTCGCCCCTATCTTCGGTTGCATGCAGATTCCTCCTTCTCTACGGCGAAGTGTCCAGCAGACGTCACGTCGTCGGAATCGGGCACCTCCTTCCTCTTTGGGGGTGGAATTGACTCGCTCCGGAGTGGTTCACCTCGGGGTCCAGCGGGTCAGGCGCCCTGACAACGCGGCAAACACACGGTCGAGCACGTAGGTGTAGACCATGATTAACAGTACGATGAGGATCATCCGGTCGGTGTAGGAGTACTGCTGGGCGAGGATTAGGATGTGGCCGATGCCGTCCTGAGAGGCGAGAAACTCCGCAGCCAAGAGAATGGCCCACGCCACGCCGAGGACCACTCGCACGCCGGCAGTCAATTCGGGGATAATTGCCGGTACGACGACAGTACGGTACACGCGAAGTGGCGACGCTCCGAGGGTGCGGGCGTAGTCCTGAACGACTGGATCGACATTGCGCACCGCCTCTAGCGTGCTGACGAAGAGCATCGCGAAGACGGCGAACGCGATGAACGTCACATTGCCGGCCTCACGCCCGCCGTACCACGCCAGGAACAGAGGAAGCAGTGCCAGCAGCGGGATGACCCGGATGGCGAGAAGCGGTCCCTCAACCAGAGCGCGCAGGTGGCGGCTCCAGCCGAGAGCCAAGCCCGCACCCACCCCTGCGGCGGCCCCGAGAACCAGACCCGCGAGGAGCCTCATACCGCTCGCCGCCGTATGTTCGACGATCACGCGCGCGGCGTTGCCATAGGTGAGCTCGGCTCCTGGTTCGGCAAATACGGCCAAGCCACGGATGCTGCGAACGACATCGAGTGGCGAAGGCAATAGGACATCTGCCCGATCGGATGTCTGAGCGACCCACGTGGAGGCCAACCACCAGAAGACGAGTAAGCCACCCAGCACGGCGAGACCGTTGATCCGGCTGTCCGCCGCTATTCGGCCGGTCGGATGAGCGGACAATCTACGCCGATGATGCACGAGGTGAGCCATCCGCTGCTCCTCCTGAGACAACTATGCGGCCACGCTCGATTGGCTCCTGGTACCCCTCAAGCTGGCCCCAAAGCTGCGCCTTGAGTGCGGAGAAGTCGACGGCAACACGCAGGTCATTCCCTCGTGGGCGGGCGAATGGGACCCTGACGATGCGCTCGATCTTTCCCTGTCCCATGACCACGACGCGGTCAGCGAGAAAGAGGGCTTCCTCGATGTCATGGGTGACGAATATGGTCGTCTTCTGTTCGCGGCTCAGGATACGCAAGAGTTCCTCTTGAAGTTGGCACTTGGTCGGATAGTCGAGGGCGCCGAAGGGTTCATCCATAAGGAGCACTTCAGGGTCATTGGCCAGCACCGTCGCGATTTGGCACCGCTTCTTCATGCCCCCGGAAAGCTCCTTCGGATAGAGGTCAGCGAAGCCTTCAAGGCCCACTAGCCTGAGGTAGTCGAGCGACCGTTGGTGGCGAACGTCCGCACTCAGGCCCTGCACCTCCAGACCGTATTCGACGTTCTTACGGACCGATCGCCATAGGAAGATGGCGTCCGCCTGGAAGACCACCCCTCGATCCCTGCCAGGGCCCCGAACTGGCCGGCCGCCAACCAGAATTTCACCCTCCGTCGGAATCTGTAGTCCGGCGATTTCACTGAGGAGCGTGGTCTTGCCACAGCCGGAAGGACCGACGACCGCGACGAACTCCCCCTCGGCTACGTCAAGGGTGATCCCGGCCAGCGCCGTAATCTGAGATCCGCGCTCGGTGGTGTGGACTTTCCGCACGTCGCGGATGGAGATTTGCGCCATCGGTGTTATTCCTCGTTCGTCGCCCATCCCCCGACAACTCACCAGCCAACTGCCCGCTACACCAAGGCAAGGAGGCGAACGGGTGACCCGGTACCGCCCTTGAACTTGAGCGGTGCAGCGATGAGCAGGAATTCGTGAATTCGGTCTCGAACGATTTCCTCCATGTAGACGTTCTCCATTAGGCGGATACCCGCTTTCGTGAGCATCGCGATGTGCATCGGGAGTGCTTCGCCCGGCGTCTCGAACGGAACAGGATCGGTCGCGAACTGGTCGAGTCCCCAGCAGACGATATTCTTGTCGACTGCCCACTGAGCGCACGCTTTCCCGAGCCCCGGTTCGCCGGAAAGCATCTTCTCCGGATCGGTCCAGTTCCGGCTCCAGCCGGTGTGGACGAGAACGGTGTCGCCTTGCTTGACTTCCACCCCCTGATTAATAAGCGCGGCATCGAGTTCGTCTGGCTGCACCGCATAACCGACGGGAAGCATGTCGATGCCCAGGTGGTCGGCAATGTCGATCATGACCCCTCGGGTGATGAGTGGGGGCATTGACTCAATGCCGAACCGATTCGTCCCGAAGCTCGAGACAATGTCACGATTAGGCACCCCGTTGTAGACCAAGAAACTGCCGTCAGCCTGCTGTTGGCCAACATGGTTGAGTTGATCGATATGGGTGCCGGAGTGGTCACTCATTGCGATCCGGAGATTCTGCGCTGAGTACCCATTGGTCATTTTTCCGATGTGCCGATCATGCCAGTCGACTCCGTTCTCGAGGGTGTATTGCGTATTGGCGAAGAACGCGCCGTGAAAGCCTGGCACCGGCATGTCCTGATCGAGGACATGGGACAGATCGTATATCTCGCCACGTTTGACCAAGGCTAGCGCCCCGAGAATCGACTCAGGGGTAACGAGATTGAAAGCGCCGAGCACATCCTCAGCGCCGAAGCGGGACGGATGCCAGGCGTCTAGAGTCCATGTGCCCATCGTGGTGTTGCCTCCTAGCTCGACCGCGCCCAGCGATCAGCTCGAACTGAATGGGGTGCCGCTGGTTTGATCACACAGCAATCTCCGGGAACAGCCATGGCTCATGTTCAAACGGTGCGCAGCCGAGATAAGGTCCGGGCGATGCTACGCTGCGTCTAGGCGCATGGGAATGTCGGTCAATCTCTCGGTTCGACCATCGTGGTTGATTAAGAAGGAGTCCTCGAAGCGAAAGCCGCGGTGGACCGGGTGCCCGAAGATGCCAACATCGACCATAACCGCGATGCCACGCGGGATCACATAGTCGCTTAGGCGGCCAAGTGGTTCCGCCTCCTGGCACTCCGTCAACCCGGTGCCATGGCCAACGCTGTATGTGTGATAGTCGCCAAGGTCAGCAGTGGCCAAGTAATCGCGCGCCGCGATGTCTACATCACGGGCGGGCCCGCCAGCGCGCAACCGCTCCGCCGCCAAGTTGTACGCCTCGACACCGAGGTCGAGGAACACAGTCTGCTCCGGACGAGCAGCTCCAGCTATCACGGTCCGGCCGAGCGCCGAGCAGTACCCCTCATAGCGCGCGCTCACGCTGAGCAGAACCGGTTCGCCAGTCTCGATCCGCTTCTTGGTTGCGCGTCCGATAATCGTATTGATCCGCGCACCCGAGAGGACAATCGTGGCAAAACCAGTTCCCTCGGCCCCGAGGGTCTTCATCACGTAGTCGGCACGCGCTGCGACCGCCAATTCCGTTGCCCCAGGGCGCACCGCTGGGAGCATCGCCTGCAAGGCGGCCGTGGCGATCCGATTCGAGATCCGGTGACATTCCAGCTCGATCTCGCTCTTTGCGTAGCGCGCCGTCCGCAAGATGTCCGGAGCGGCGATGAACTCGGCGTTCGGCCCGGCGGCACGGCTCACAAGGTCGACCCATTCGCTGGACATCACCGCGGGAGACGTTAGCAGCCCCACGGTCTCGACCTTTCCTCCGGCTGCCTCCTCCAAGACCGCCCGAAGCGGAAAGAACTTTTTGCCGACGTAATCGACACCCGGCAGCTTGAACTCCTCGATGATACGGAAGTCCCCAAGCTTCATCTGGTCCTCGGCCTGAACCTGCCCTTCTGGACCACCTACGATCCAGAGGCCGCGACCAGAGACGATGAAGGCACCGTTCTCGATTTGCGGGTCGAAGCCGGAGAGGTACTGAGGATCTCCAGGCATCACCGGCGTGCCGTACCCAATACCGAGTTGGAAGCCGCGCCGTTCCATCTCACCCTGCACCAGCCCGAGCCGGCGCTGGTACTCGGTGGCGGGAATCTCGATGTGACGGATCGTCGGAAGCTCGAGGTCTGGGACAACCAGATTCATCGCAAGTCCACCTCATCTCTGCGCTGCGTGGCAGGTTCCTAACCGCTCACGCGTCGACGACGCCGCACCAGTCGATGATCAGTGCGGCGTACACCTTGCATGCGTCGATCACTTGGTCAATCGGGACGTACTCATTTGTGCCGTGGGCGCCAAATGCCAGATCCCCGGGGCCGAAGATGATGGTGGTTTCTCCGATGTCGGCCATAATGTTGGCATCGCAAGGACCTGAGAGACAGCCGAGCTCGGGCTCTCGCTGGAGCGCCGCCCGATAAGCGGTCTCCAGTGCCGCAACCGCCTCGTGGTCCAAGGGGAGGTTGACCGGCTCAAGGACGCGATGGATCACGGGGCAGTCGATCACCGGCGGGTGCTGACGTAACCAGGTGTCGGTTTGGACTACACCGTCGATCGCCTCCTGGATTTGCTCCAGGACCTCCTTACTTCGTAGCCCCGGGTTGAACACGACCGCGTATACGATCTCGCAGCCCGGTGGCATCTCCGCCCGATAGCTGCCTCCTTGAATGGAGACATGGCAAAGATTCATGCCGCCGGGCACCATCACGGGGTGGTGCTGGTAGAGCGCCCAATCTCTCTCCAGGTGTGAGAGGGCGTCCATAATCTTCCGGGCCTTTTCGACAGCGTCCACGCCGGCGGGGGCTTCCTGTCCGGACCGGGGATAGATCGCGCTGTACCGTGCGGCGGGGTGCAGACTCTTACCTTGAATGGAGATTCGGAAGAAGAACCAGCCCATCGTCGCCGGAGCAACGCGCAGGTTCGTTGGCTCACCGTTGATGATCAGGGGCGCACGATAGCCGCGTTCGAGCACGTTGAGCGGCCCGATCTCGGCCTCGCCCGTCTCCTCACCAATGCTGTAGGTCGCGATCACGTCGGCAAGCGGACGAAAGCCAGCAGCGCGGATGGCTCTTGCAGCCCATGCGAAGGCAGCGTTGCCTCCCTTCATGTCGGTCGCCCCGCGTCCGAACAGCCGGCCTTCCTCGAGGTGCCCACTCCACGGGTCGCTCCCTTTCCACTCGGCGCACTGCTCCGGACTAACCTGCACGGTGTCGGTGTGACCGTTGTACATCAGCGGACGACCGGCACCGCCCACCCCGCGTGCAACCGCAGCCAAGTTTGGCTGGCCGGGAGCACCCTCCCACAGGTCCAACGTGTCGAAGCTGCCGAACGTGGCGAGTTGGTCGCGTAGCCACTCCTGGCACGTCCAGGTTTCTCCCGGGTCGTCCAAAGTCGCACGACCCGGGTTCACCGACTTGTGGCGCACATAATCCGCGAGAAAGGCGACCAGTTGTGACGCCGAAGCGTCGATCTCTGCGAGGATAGTCTGCCTCGCCCGTTCGCGCGTTGACACATCCATCCGTCTCATCCGTCTATCCCCGGCCCGTTCATGGGTCACCGGCCGGCCGATTACTGCTTCAATCCAGTGAAGGTCATTCCCTCAATGAACCACCGTTGGGCGGCGAGGTAGACAACCATGAGCGGCAGCATGCTGATGACGGAAGCCGCCATCAGCCACGGCCAGAGCGCCTCACCCTGCCCCTTGAAGAAGGACAAAGCGAGCGCAATCGGCATCTTCTCGAACGTCGTGATGAAGATCATCGGCGCAAGCAGGTCGTTCCAGGCAGTGACAAAGGACACGATCCCGAGCGCGGTTAGCCCCGGCTTTGATAGCGGAAGGAAGATCTTCCAAAAGACTCCGAAGGGGGTCGCTCCGTCAAGGATTGCCGCCTCCTTCAACTCGCGAGGAATGCCGAGAAAGAACTGTCGCATCATGAAGATTCCGTAGGCACTACCGAAGAACGATGGGACGATGAGCGGCTTGAACGTGTCGATCCAGCCAAGCTTGGACATCTCGACGAAGATTGGGACCATGCGCACCTGGTAGGGCAGGAGGATCGTGCTAAGCACGACCAGAAAGAGGAAGCTCCGACCGGGAAAATTGAGCTGGGCGAGAGCAAAGCCCGCTAGAGAACAGGAGAGGAGCGTTCCGACTGTACTCAACCCGGCGATGACGAAGCCATTCCAGAGGAAGCGTGCCATCGGATACTGCTCCCAGATGTCCCGGTAGTTCGTCAGGTCCCACTGCCGGGGAAGCCAGGTCGGGGGCCAGGCGCGCACCTCTCCCATGTCCTTGAACGACGTGCTCAGCATCCAAAGAAAGGGGAACATCATAAGGACCGCACCACTGATCAACACGGCATACGTCACGCCGTCGAGGGCGCGTCGGCGGGTCCAGACGCGGCCCCAAAGGGACCCGATTTCCCTCCCTTTCTCTGACTGGTCTGGTATGGCGCTAGGCATAGTGGACCCACCTCGTTTGTAGCCGAACCTGAACGATGGTGATCACGAAGAGGATCGCGAAGAGGACGAAGGACATCGCCGAGGCGTAACCCATACGCAAGTAAGTGAAGCCGTTCTGAAAGATGTGGTAGACCAGGGTTAGCGTCGCATTGCCCGGACCGCCTTGGGTCATGATGTACGTCTGCTCGAACACTTGAAAGCTGGCGATGACAGCCATTACTCCGGCAAAGAACATCGTCGGCGAAAGCAACGGGATGGTGATGTGCCGAAACCGATTCCACTCGCCGGCGCCATCGAGTTCCGCAGCCTCGTACAGGTCCTTGGGAATGCCCTGCAGGCCGGCGAGAAAGACAACGATGTTGAAGCCAAGGCCTCGCCAGATGCTCATGAGAACGACACTCGGCATGGCGAGGTTGGGATCGACCAACCACTTCAGCGCTGGCAAGCCGAATTGCCCGAGGGTGTAGTTGATGATGCCGAAGTTAGGTGTGTACATCCATGACCAGAGCAAGCTGACCGCGACGATTGATGCAGTAACTGGGAAGAAATAGATCGCCCGTAAAAGGTTGATGCCACGCAACTTGCGATTCATCAATGTTGCCAACCCAAGGGCAACGGTCAACGACACGGGGACGGAGACGACCGTGAAGTAGAGCGTATTCTTCAGAGCGGTCCAGAACAGGGTATCCGACGCCATCTCGCGGTAGTTAGTAAGTCCGATCCATGATGGAGACGCCAGTAGATCCCAATCGGTAAAGCTGATCACGAACGCCGCTACGACCGGCCCGAGAATGAAGGCGAGGAGGCCGATAAAGAACGGGGTAAGGAAGAGGTAAGCCCACGCCGCTTCCCGAGCCCGATAGCCCATCAGGCGGTGCACCTTCGGGGTCGCTACACCGACCCGTAGTTGGTCACTCCGGATGCCGATAGGGGCGGGGTCGGTCACCGGTTGGCGGAGAAATCCCACGGCTCATCCCTTCCTGGGAGATAGCATGTCGAGGTACGACTCGGGAGCGCGGGCACCCGCTGCGGCGCCCACGCTCCTCGAATCAACTAGGAACTAGGGCTGGAAGTCTTTGTAGCGAGCTAGGATGTTATTGACCTCGTCTGCAGCGGCATTCAACGCGTCAGCGACCGGCGTCTCCCCAGCGAAGACGGGGTCAAGCGCCTTGCCATACGCCGTGCCGTACTCCAACCATGCCGGGTGGAACTCAAAGCTTTGTCGATATTCATAGCCGTCGAGGAATGCCTTCATGTGATCCGGCGGTGGAGCGCCGTACGGCGCCGCGTACGCAGCCGACTTCAACGGTGGGCACTGACCCTTGTTCGGTGTGTCGCCGATGATCTTGTTCGCCTCGTCGCTGAGCATGTACTCAATGAACTGCCACGCTTCGTCTGGGTGCTTCGTCTTCTCGTACATGACCCACGCTTGTGACCAGGCAAGGCCTCCCTTGATTTTGCGCTGAGGGATAGTCACCACATCCCAGGCGAACGCGTCGTTCTCGAGCAGAACGCCCAGCTCATAATTGCCTTGGATTTTCATGGCGACTAACCCGGTCATGAACGGGCTCCCGCCCGACTCGATGTAGCCAGGCAGCGACGAGACGCCCTGCGCCGTCGGCGAAACCTTGTGCTTGTAGATCAGGTCGACCGCGAATTGGACGGCCTCGATCGCCTCAGGGGTGTTGATTGCGGATTTCTTCTTGTCCGCCGTGAGAAACGATCCGCCGTTCTGCTTTACGAGGTTACCCCACATCTCCTGAATGTTGTTGACCGAATAAATGCCGTAGGTCTGGCGGCCATCACTAGATTTCCGGGTAAGCTTGGTTGCGGCGTCCAGCAGGTCGTCCCAGGTCCAGACATCTGTGGGGTAGGCGACCCCCGCCTGGTCGAACAAATCCTTGTTGTAGGCGAGAGCAAGGATGTCCAACTCCTCCGGCACCGCGAGGAGCTTACCTTGGTACATCGAGTTCTCTGCCTCGGTGAAGTAGCTGTTGAGATCAATGCCCGCCTGTTTGACGTATGGTCCAAGATCCTTGAAGGCATTGCGCATGGCACCGGCGTAGAAGTAGGCACCGCTCATCATGAAAACGTCCGGCGCACGACCTGCCGCGAGGTTGGTGTTGAGCTTCGTGTAGTAGGTGCTGAAATCGGCCGACTCCAGAGCAACCTTGATACTAGGGTGCGCTTGCTCGAAGGCTTCGATGAAACGCCTCTGCACTTCGACCCGGGCCGGTTCCTGATAAACAGCCACTCGCAGTGTGACCGCGTCCTGTCCTCTTGCCACCTGCGACTGGGATGCCACCCCGAGCCCCGCCGCTGTTGCCGCAGATGCCTTGAGGAGTTGGCGGCGATCCAATTGGCGACCGAGCAATCTTCGGGAGTTCTCCACGCTCATCGGTGTTCTCCTTGCCGACTGACTTGCTGAGGGCCGTCATCCGTCGCGACAGACCGCTGCGTCACGCTCGGACGCGGGTGCTAGCTCACGAAAGGCACGCTCACCTCCTCGCTAGGTCATCGATGTATCACCTCCTCGCTCGTTGGTCACCGAGAAAGCCTCCTCGCCATGATTCGAATCGGTACGCAACTCGAACCTCCATAACCCGGGCCATCATTCCGGACCTTGATGAATCACCGGGCGAACATCGTCTCCGATGGCGAGAGCGCATGCTTCTCACTAGCAGCCTCAATCCCATCGGGGCGTGCGGCATGCAGTTCCGCGCCGGACGACCTCCGAACGAGGAGCCGCGGCGTAAGCACAATTTCACGAGTCGGTCCGTGATAAGCGCCCCCGATCCGCTCGAGTAATAGCTGCATGGCCAGCGTTCCCATGGTGTAGGCAGGCTGTGCCATCACCGTAAGGAACGGGTCGATCTCAGCGGCAACCTCGACGTCATCGAAACATGCGAGGGCGACATCCTGGGGTACTCGTCGCCCACTGCTGCGCAGCGCGCGCAGTGCGCCGATGGCCATGAAGTTGTTTGCCGCCACGATTGCTGAGCACGAGGCATCTCCGAGCAAACGCTCAACGCGCCGCTCGGCGTCGTCGATGAACCAGGTGCCGGACGATACCAGGCGCTCGTCCACCTCCATGCCGGCGTCGTGCAGGGCCCGGCGGAACCCTGCCTCCCGGTCCCGCGCCACCGATGTCTCGAGAGCCCCATTGACAAGGGCAATCCGGCGGTGACCGAGTTCAATAAGATGGGCGGTCAGCACGGCAGCACCGTCGAGACTGTCACCCCGAACGATATCGGCCGGAAATCCCTCGACTGTGCGGTCGATTAAGACAGTAGGCACGCCCGTAGTTAGCAGCGACTTCAGCTGTCGGGCAGAGCGCCCCGCTGGGGCGACGATCACGCCGTCCACATGGTTCGCCACAAAGAGATCGACATAGGCCTTTTCCTTGGCGACATCCTCATCGGTGTTGCCGAGAATTACTTGCAGGCCATTTGCATTGGCTACGTCCTCCACACCTCGGAAGATGGTGGTGTAGAAGCTGTTAACGATCTCAGGAACGAGTACCGCTACGAGGCGAGATCGCTGAGTTTTCAGGCCCCTCGCCATGGCATTCGGGACGTATGACAGATCTTTAACGGCCTGGAGCACGCGGGCACGAGTTGCGGGTGCCACATGCCCGCGATTAGAAACGACCCGCGATACAGTGGCGGTCGAAACGTCGGCTCGGCGCGCGACATCATGGATCGTCGGCATGCACAGCTCCATGTGGAAACGATTACATTAAACGGTAGCAGCGACGAAATAACGTGTCAAGGGGGTCCTCTTGGATCGGGGCTCTACATGAGCGGCGAGCGAAATAGAGGTCGTTGGCTGAGAGCCGCGCGGTTGCCTGTGAATGGGCAACTGGCCACGCTATTTAGGATCGCCTGTTCCAGGCAGTGATGCGACCACGTCGTCGCACGGTAGCGCTGCGGCACTCGTTCCACAGCCCGTACGCATCCGCCTCACCGCCTGCAACCGGGATCTATGAGCGCTAGAGCCGTCCGTTCCTAGTGACCTACCCCGCTGGTGGCGCAGCAAGCGGCCGACGTGTAGATGGCATCTTGGATGCCACTTCTCAAATTGCAGGTTGACTTGCAATATACACAATGTGAGAATATGGTTGCAATAGGCCACTCTCTCCAGTGAGGTTCGGATGACGCCGCTCCACCGCCTGATCAACATCCACTACCCGCGGTTAAGCAAGAAGCGCCAACGTGTGGCGCAACTGCTTCTCCAGAATCCACAGTTCGCCGCCTTTGCCTCCGCCAGCGAGCTCGCCGAACGAGCAGGCGTCGATCCAGCAACGGTGACACGGTTAGGGCAATCGCTCGGGTTCGCGGCCTTCCCGCTGTTCCACGAGGAGATTCGCCAGTCCTATCTCAGCACGCTTGGTCCATTTGAGATGATGCGGGCGCGCCGAGATCAGCTCGACGGGCGGGGGGTCGTCCAGGCAACGCTGCTCCAGGACATCGCCAACATTACCGCGGCGCTGGATCATGTTGACGAGGAAGCCATGGCCGCGTTGGCCGACCGCATCGTGGGTGGGGCGCAGGTGTTGATCGTGGCAACGGGAGCCTCTGGTGGCTTGGCAACAGTGACCGGGTACCTGCTCCAGTTTCTCGGGTTGCCAGCTCGGGCCGAAGTGAGAGGAGGTTTGTACCTGGCAACCGCTCTCGCTCTTCTTCACCCTGGGGATGTCGTCCTGGGGATCAGCTTCTGGCGCGGTGCCCGTGACACGGTGCAGTCCCTGGAATGGGGACAATGTCGGGGGATGCACACCGTGGCATTGACCGACAGCCAGTTGTCGCCCCTGGCCAGGGGCGCCGACCACGTGATGATCGCCCCCTCAGAGGGAACGTCGTTCTTCCAGTCTATGACCGCGGCACTCTCCATCGTCTACGGTCTGGTCGCCTTGGTTGCCGACCGCATGCCTGACGAGCGCCGTGCTCACCACGATCGGATCGAGGAGGTGGTGCGCGATCTCGGGACGTTGTACACGGCACCTGGGCTGCCGCATGGTGCGCCGGCCAATCAAGGAAAGCGAGGCAACAATGCACCGGTTTGACCCACAGCATGACCTACCCCGACCGATCGACCGCCGGACCCTCTTGCGGCTTACGGCTGTCGGCGCTGGCTCTCTTAGTCTCGCGGCGTCAATCGCGCGGGCCGGTGCCTCGGCGCCAACGGGCGACCGACCGGCGCCGCGCCTGGCGGCTGCCCAGGCGACGCCAAAGCCGGGCGGTACGCTCAAGATCGGCCTCAACACGGATCCCGACACCCTTGACCCACACCTCTCCGGTACCCTATCCGCGTGGTTCGTGTGGGATCAGGTCTACAGCACCCTCGTTGGCTACACCGCCGACTACCAGATCGTTCCTGACCTCGCCACCGCATGGGAGCAGGTCGACGACATCACCTACTCGTTTACGCTCCGTGAGGGCGTCACCTGGCACGATGGGACGCCCTTCACGGTCGATGACGTCAAAGCCACGGTCGAACGGATCGCGGACCCGGCCACGGCCTCTCCCTGGCAGGGCAAGTGGACGCCGGTTGCGAGCATGGACACGTCCAAGCCCAACACGATCACCTTCAAACTCAACGAGCCCTATGCACCGTTCCTGCACAACCTCACCTACCTTGCGATCCTTCCCAAGAATGCGGATTCCGCCAAGCTCAAGAACACGGCGGTGGGTACCGGCCCGTTCAAGTTCGTCGAGTGGATCCCGGGTCGCTCCGTCACGCTCGAGCGCAATGAGGCCTACTACGTCGAGGGACAACCCTACCTCGACACGCTTGACTTCCGCGTCACCCCTGACAATACCGCTCGGACGACCGGTCTGCGCACCGGCGAACTCGACTGGGTCGAGTACGTGCCCTTCAAGGACATCGACCTCCTCCAGCAGGACGGGAAACTCGAGGTCGTGGGTGGCCCCAGCTCCTGGTATGACTACATCCGCGTCAACGGACACACGCGGCCAGAACTGAAGGATGTCCGCGTCCGCCAAGCGATGGCATGGGCCATGGATCGCGACGAGTACGTCGACAGCGCACTGTTCGGGCACGGCACGCCACTACGTGGGGGGCCGATCCCGCCCTGGAGCTGGGCGTACTCCAATCAGGAGATCTATCCCCAGCAGGACTACGACAAGGCCAAGGCGCTGCTCCAGGAGGCGGGATTCGGGGACGGCTTCGGGGTCAAGCTGATCGCCCCGACCAACTACGAGGAGATGGTCTCCAACGCTCAGATCTTCGCCGAGCAGATGAAGCCGCTCCAGATCGACGTCACCGTCGAGAGCCTCGAGTGGAGTACCTTCCTGGCCTCGACCGACTACGACCTAATGAGCATCGCCTGGTCGTCGTTCGTCGACCCCGATGAATACACGTACCTGACCTTCCACAGTGGTGAGCCATGGGAGCTGACGGGGATCACCGACGCCGAGCTCGACAAGCTCATGGACGAGGGCCGGACGACACTCGACCAGGCGAAGCGGAAGGAAATCTACAGCCAGGTCGAGCGCAAGATCGCCGAGTTGGCTCCCTACCTCTTCATCGACCTGCACGATGCCTACGAAGCCTACCAGCCGTACGTCAAGGGCTATGCGCATTTCGCGAGCGGCATCCGCACGATGGAGGCCGTCTGGCTCGAGAAGTAGCCGTCGTCCGTCGGACGGGGGGACGCCGCGTTCGGCCCCCATTAGGTACAGATCTGTGACGATCTATATTCTCAGGCGCCTGCTGCTGATTGTGCCCGTGCTGTTCAGCGTGTCGACCGCGCTCTTCGTGCTGATGCGCGTAGTGCCCGGGGATGTCGCGCGGACCATCCTTGGCCAAAACGCAAGCCCTGACGCTATCGCCGCGCTCCGTCACCAGATGGGCCTGGACCGTCCGCTCCTCGTGCAGTACGGTGACTGGCTCTGGGGAATGGTCCACGGCGACCTCGGCGAGTCGCTCCGCAGCGGGTATCCGGTCAGCACTCTGATTCGCCAACGGTTCCCGGCCACACTGGAGCTGACCGCGGCGGCGATGATTATGTCGCTGGCTACCGCGATTCCGCTTGGCATTCTCGCGGCGGTGCGACGCGGTACCTGGCTGGACCATGTGACGACGGCGGTGGGTATCGCCGGGCTATCCTTCCCGAACTTCTGGCTCGGCACGCTGCTGATCCTGTTTGTCGCGTTGAAGTTGGAGTGGCTGCCGCCCTTCGGCTACACGCCGTTTTTGGATGACCCGCTCCAGAGCGTGCGGCTTCTCGCCCTCCCCGCGCTCACGCTCGGTTCTTCGATGACGGCGGTTGTGATGCGCATGACGCGGTCGTCAATGGCGGAGGTGCTCGGGGAAGAGTTCGTGAAGACGGCCCGGGCCAAGGGTCTGACCGAGCGGCGCGTGCTTTACGGCCATGCCCTCAAGAACGCATTGATTCCTGTGCTGACGGTGGTCGGGCTGCAGACGGGCTTCCTCTTCGGTGGCGCGGTCATCATCGAGAACCTGTTTGCCTGGCCCGGTATTGGTCGCCTCACCTTGGATGGTGTCTTTCAGCGTGACTATCCGGTGGTCCAAGGGACGGTGCTCTTCGTCGCCGCACTCTTTGTTTTCATCAACCTGCTGGTCGACGTGCTTTACAGCTACCTCGACCCGCGCATCCACTACCGCTAGGAGCCTGATGACGACCTCGCGACCGTCGACCGTGCTCGCGGTCCGAACCATCCGACGGCGCGAAGGGGTACGCTGGCGGCTCTGGTTCGGTCTGCGCCGCAATGTGCTCGCCTGGGTGGCGATCGTGTTCCTGGTCACCGTCGCTGGCGCCGCAGTCCTGGCACCGGCGCTGGCCCCCCACGCGCCGACCGACATGCACCGAAAGGCCAAGTTCGCCGCGCCCAGCGAAACCTACTTGTTCGGCACCGACGAGTTCGGCCGCGACACCCTGAGCCGCCTCATGTTCGGTGGCCGCATCTCCCTCACCGTCGGGGTTAGCTCCGTGCTCGCCGCGTTGCTCGTCGGTGTGCCTCTGGGTTTGGCGAGCGGGTTCTTTCGCCGGTTCGACAACCCGATCATGCGGGTAATGGACATCTTCCTGACGTTCCCGGACATCCTGCTCGCGATCGCGGTCATGGCGGCCTTGGGGCCGACCGTGCGCAACGTGATGATCGCGATCGCGATTATCAACGTCCCCATTTTTGCCCGGATCACGCGTTCCCTCGTGCTGGGCGCCAAACAGCTAGCCTACGTGGACGCGGCGCGCACCCTGGGGCGCACTGACGCCGGGATCATCGGGCACCACATCTTACCCAACGTCCTAGCGCCGCTCGTGGTTCAGGCAACCCTGAGCCTGGGCTTTGCGATCCTGACCGAGGCGGCCCTCTCGTTCCTCGGGCTCGGCACGCAGCCGCCGACCCCCTCCTGGGGCTTGATGCTGAACACGGCCCGCAACTACATGGAGTACTCGCCCTGGGTCGCCGTGTTCCCCGGCTTGGCCATCTTCCTGACCGTCTTCAGCTTCAATATCCTTGGCGATGTTCTGCGCGATGTCCTCGACCCGCGGCTCAAGTGAGGAGGCGACGATGTATCTTCGCGTCACGGTCAACACGATTGAGCGCGACAGCGCGGGGGAACTTCGGCACGTTATCCAGGAGATGACGGACCACCGACAGCAGGCCGGCTATACCCCGGTGGAATGGTTGATGGGCCTCACGGGGCGACCGGACCAACTCATCTCGGTGCAACGCTACGAGCGGCTCGCCGATTACGAGGCGGGGCTTGACCGGATCGCCCACGACCCACCGTACCAGGCCCTCCTTGCACGGTTGAAGGCGTGCACGGTGGCGGGTGCCGGCCAGGTGTTGCTACTGCAATCGTACGAGCGGGAGTAAACGGGCGTCTCAGCGGATCGCGAGCGTGTGTCACGCGGGTGCGCAGCGCCCAATTCTAAACAATGTGACGTCGAGACTAGCGTTGAAAGCGATGAACTGCTCGAGGAAGCCCCAGATGTCCGGCAGTCGCAGGACGACGCCGAAGAGGCGGCAGAGATCGATGACGTGCTCCTGGAAGGCCGAGCGCTCCTTGAGGGTAGAGCCTTGCCACGTGGCCTGAAACGGCTGGACGTTCATGGCGATGGATTGTACGGGCCGCTCCTATAACCGGTCGAGATCCATGCCGACCACAATCACGAGCCGCTGAACCGGCACGATCCGCCCGCATTGCGGACAGACCTCCGGTCGACTCCGCTTCCCCGTCTCGTCTCCGACGACCGATCCATCCCACCGACGACATACTGAGCATCCCCGTGGGGGGCGCAGTACCGCCTCGACCTTCCCGACTCGCGTCCCGATTCCCCTCACTCGGGGCCATCCTCCCGCCCCACAATGAGGATCAGCCGCGTCCCCGGTCCCGGGCGCTGCCCCGTCTGCCGCTCGACGACATCGGCTCGTGCCTCAAGATCCTCGCCGTCGAACAGCACCCGATCCTCCGCGGACAGCGCATCGAGAACGAGCACCAGCATCGCCGGTCCCCGCGTGATGCGCTGGAGGCGCGCCTGTCCCGTAGCTTCGACCCGTGCGAGGCGTGATCCCAGCGTGCCTACCACCGCCGGTGCACCGCATGCTCGGCGCCGAGCCGCTCCAGGACCGCCTGCTCCTCCACCGTCCAGATCACCGGTTGACCCCTGGAGGTGCATCCCTCCGCCTTGCATGCCAATCCGTCCAGCTCGTCCAGTTCCTCGCCGCTGAACATCGCCAGATCATGTCGATGCCGCCTCGTGCGCTGCTGACGATGCTGCTCTGTCTTCACTCGATCGAGTCGTCGTCCGAGCCGCGTGGTCGGCATCACATCCCCCCAGTCCAGCCACACGACGGGTGGGGACTCCCGCTTCCGAGTCCCCGCATCAGGACTCCTCCTTCACGATCCGCACTCGGGCGACCAACGTGGTCAATCGCTCTTGCTCGTCTGGGGTGAGTGACTCCTGCGCCCACGCCTCGTCCGGGACCGCCGACCGCACCCGGTCCAGCAGCAGGCTCAACTCATACTGCTCCCGCGGGGTGAGGTCCGACGCGTCATAGCGGCGGCGTGTCGCCGTCTGCCGCCGGCGTTGGGCGGTGAGCTCCACCTGCGCCAGCCGCCGGTCCAGCCGCGTCACCGGGCCCGCATCGCCGCGAGTCGCTCGGTCTCCGCCCGCAACGCGTCGGCGTCGATCCCGAGCTCCGCCGCCGTCCAGGCGGTGATCTGCTTCCAGGTGCTGGCGCCTGCCGCCCGCGCTCGCCCTACCAGCATCTGGGCGTCCCGGACCAGCGTGTCCGGATTGACCCCCACCTGCCCGGCGATCCGCCTCGCATCTCGGCGCCGTGCTGCCTCCTCCAGCCGCGCCTCGACCCGATCGGTCCGCACCCAGACGTTCCCCTGCCGGCTCACCGGGATGATTCCTCCAACCCACTCATCCGCTCCAACTCGGTCACTCGGGCTTCGAGGGTGGCCAGCTCCCGCAGCTGCAGCAAGCGTCCCAGGGAGGCATCGGCGGCGCGGACGCGGGTGGCCCAGGGGACCGCGGGGTCACTCATGGCCTTGGCCAGCGTGGCGGCCGCTGTCCGACCAAGGCGGACCAGGAGCCGGGAGAGTTCATCGACGGCAGCAGCCTCGGCGTCGCGGACGGCGTGCAGGAAGACGGGTTCCTTCAGCCACCGATGCAGACTCGCCCGATTCACCCCGGCCTCTCGGGCGGCGGCCGCCACTTCTCCCGTCGCGAGCAGCGCCTCAACTGCACGTCGCTGTTTAGGAGACAGGGTCGTAGGTGTTGCATGGTGTCGCATTGTGTCGCATTCCACGCTGAGATTAGGCCGCGTCCACGTCGTCTCGATCCTCAACGGAGACCCGCTCGGCTGTCTGCCCGGTGAGGGCTTCCCACCGTTTGACCACCACATCGCAGTAGCGGGGATCTAGCTCCAGCAGCCGGCACGGCCGCCCCAACTGCTCCCCGGCAACCAAGGTGCTCCCCGATCCGGCGAAGGGATCGAGGACCAGATCCCCGCGCTTGGTGCTATTCCCCAGCATCGCCGCGACCAAAGCGACCGGCTTGCTGGTGGGGTGATCCGGACTCGCACTCGGGCGAGGGATCGCAAAGACACTGGTCTGGGCATCATCGCCGTACCACCCGGCGGCACCGCGGCCTCGCCGTCCTTCGCCGGGAAGGACCCCATAGAGGATTGGCTCGTGCAAATAGTGGTAGTCGCTATGCCCCAGCACCAGCCGGTCCTTGACCCAGACCAGCGTCTGGCGCAGTTTCCACCCGAGATCGGTCACCACCTGGAGGGAGACCAGGGAGAGCGGTCCGGCCGGGTGGGCAATGTAGAAGGAAGCACCGGGAACGAGGACATCCGTCACATTCCCGAGTGAGGCGCGGAGCAATCCCTCGAGTCCCGCGGCATCGTCGTTGGCCAGGGTGAGCGCGTCCTTGGTGCCCCCGACATAGGAGACGCCATAGGGGGGATCGGTCCAGAGGCAACTGGCACGCTCCCCAACCATGAGGCGATCCACGTCTTCTCGCTTGGTGGCGTCTCCGCAGAGCAGGCGATGCGATCCCAGGAGCCACAGATCACCGGTCTGGGTGATGGGCGTAGCGGGGAGATCCGGCACCTCTTCCGGATCGCCAAGCAGCGCACCCGGTGCCTCCCCGAGCTCCAGCAGATCCGCCAGTTCGTCCGGTTCCCAGAGTCCTGAGAGGTCGGTGTCCTCGGCGAGGGAGGCCAGGACGTCGGTATCCCATTCGGCCAGTTCGGCAGCGCGGTTGTCGAGGAGGGCGAGACGACGCTTCTGCTCAGGAGTCAGCCCAATACGGCGGACGGCAATGAGCTCCTGCCCGTCCGCCTCGACGATCCGAACCCGATCGATGCCCGCGTTCCCGGCGGCTGCTACGGTGGCATTGCCGGCCAGCACGGTGCCGGTCTCATTGACGACGATGGAGCGGGCGGCACCGACCTCACGGAGGGCGTCGGCGATCAGGTCGACGTTGCGCTCAGTGTGACGACGAGCGTTGCGGGGGTCAGGGAGGAGGGAGGTCAGTGGTGCGGTCACGTCGTTCCGGTCGTGTTGAGCCGCCATGGTCGTGCGCTCCTACAACAAAAATGGGCCGCCGGGCGAGCGAGGTTGCTCGCGTCCGGCGGCCCACGGGGTCCACCACTCAGTTGTTGCTGTCAATTCTACCAGAGCCCTCTCATCGCGGTTAGACGGCGGCGCCGGCAGATATCCTCAAGGGGCAACGACCTTCAATGGCTCAAGCTCAACCTCGTCGCCCTGGTCAGTCATGTAGTCGAGGTCGAGGGGCCGCGTCGCGTCGTACTCCCGGAGCAGCACATCGCTGTATGGCACTTGCGCAATCTCCAGGTTGCAAATTGCAGTACCCTGGGTGATAAGTCTCTCGATCGCCTCGACGGTGCCCTCGACCGCCTGCGCCCCCTCGTCGTCGATGTCATCCTCAAGGATGATAAGCAGGCCCAGGTCGAGGTCAGCGGAGCCGGGCGGCGGGAGTTGGACGCGGATCTTACGGATCGACCGGTTGAGAGCGACGAACGTTCCCGGGTCATCCGCTCGTAGGCGCTCGATCTCCCTCCTAATCGGGCGGCATACCGCCTCGTAGACCGGCGTCGGGACCGGCGGGCGGTCATACCGGCCGGCGAGCCAATCGACAAAATCGTCGCGGGTCCGATCGTCTATCGTCCAGGGGTCGGGCTCGATCCCGCGGAGGACGTCCTTGACGATCAACAAGCGGACGCGGGCGTCGGCGACCAGTCCGCGCTCGGCGTCCAGCACGAACTCCCGAAAGCTGTTGTTCGCGATGCGGGCAATGTAGCCGCGGTCGCTGGACTTGTTCTTCACCCTTACCCGCAAGGCTTCGATGCGCGGCTCGTCCTTCGAAAGGATGTCGCAATCCTGCGAGACTAGAACCAGCGGCTCCTTGACCTTGATCTTGGCCTCATATGCCTGCGTCTTGACGTGCTCGGGGACGTCGGCATCGGGCACGTCGTTCCAGAAGTAGCTGGCGCCGGGCAGCCAAAACAACGCACCCTGATGCCAGCCAGCGGCCAACAGGGAGTCCGGAGGGTAGGCGTCCCACGCCTCTGATGCGGCCACGGCGCCCGCCTACTCGCGATCTGGGCCGTCGATGTCCAGGCTGGCCGGTGGGTCCTCGCTCGGCTCGTCGCGCACCATGCGTTCCCGCCGCCGCCGTTGGCGGTCTGTCCACGGATCGGGCGGCGCCTCAAGCAACCACGCTGGCGCCGACCTTGAGCGTGGGGGCGCCGTGGACAGGGACAGGGCACGGACCTTGCCGATCTCGTTGGCCATCAGCAGTTGTCGAGGAGTTCGGGCCGCCGGCCCGCGCGGCGTATCCAGCCACGTCTTGAGCGCAACGGAGCCATTGTGCCGCCGCTGGATACGCTCGAGGATGTCACGGACAATCAACAGCCGCTGTCGGTTTTCGTCGCGAATGGTCTCGCCACTGAGCCAGTTGCGCACAGTCTGGCGCGAGACGCCCACGAGTTCGGCAATGGCTCCTTGGGAGAGGTCCGCGTGCTCTTCGAGCCAACGAATCGCCCCGACGTGCGTCTCCTGGTCCCAGGGGATCACTACGGGGGGTATCGCGATCTCAGCCCCGGGTTGGATCGTTGCAGGAGGCCGCTCGGAGGTACCGCACTTGAGCGCTAGGATCTGCGTCTTCAGGTTGGCGTGCAGGGAGGTAAGCGCTTCCACCACTCGGGAAAGGAGCAGATCTGCCGACTCGTGCTGGACAGAGGCTGCCAGGTCCATGGCGCAGCTGCTAGCCAACTTGGAGGCAGCGCCAATGTGGTCATAGTACGGCCAAAGCCCTCCGGTCCAGGTGTCGAGATCCTGGCAGCGCCGGGGCCACGCCAGGTACAGGGAGGCGCTCTGCTGGTACGACCTATACCCCACACCGGCGGTATCAGTTGCCCACGGATCATCTGCTAGCATCCGGACCCGTGCGTCATCGACCGCCGGGCCTGCCACCCATTCGACTCCCTCGGCGTCGTTCGCCTCCGGCAATGAATCCTCCACCACGAACCGGTAGGTGTGGGTCACCACAGTGGAGTTTGGCTCGCGGATCCACCCGAAGCGTGGCGTCCCGGACGGCAAACCGGTCCCCTGGAGCCGGTCGACCAGGTGAATGGCCTCCGGCGTCGTCTGGCTCACCCTGCCCGGTCGTGCATCAGTTGCTGGCATCGTCGCGTACCCCGAGTGTGGCCGCGTAGGGCTCGGTGATAGCCCACCGGAAGAACTGGGAAGTCGCCTCGTGCGCGGAAAGCACCCGCTCGCAAACTCCTAGCGGGGACATCTCCGGCAACGCCGGCCGAGCGAACTCGCGGTAGGCGTCGAGGTCAAGCAGGTAGAACGACTCCTCCGCGGGCAACTCCTCCCCCGGCCGTGGGTCGACGGTGCTCCCCCCGGGAATGACCCCGTGCTGGACGTGAAGGCGGTTCCCATCCGGCCCATGGAGCAGGATCTGCTGGGCCCAGTGTACGGCGCACTCGGCCAGCACCGGGACGGCCATCGGTCCGAGCAGCTCTGTCCGGACTACGCCCTCCCACTCGCGGTGGCCAGGCCGGAGTTCGTTGATGTAGCGCAGCCCGACCCGTGTGTAGACCTTCGGCCGGACTGTGGCCACCAGCGCGTCCAGGACCTGCCGGAGCCGGTCTAGGAAATCGTCGAAGTCCACGTAGGCCCGAGTCTCGATACTGACGAATTCTGGTGAGAGTACGACTGCCCAATCATCGCCCACGTCGGCGAACCGCCACAGCGCTGATGGCGCCTGGCTCTGCAGCCCAGCGATTTGCCCGCTCTGCAGGCTGAACGCCAGGCCGACCTGTGCCATTGATGTTGCCACAGGGTAGTCATCCTGGATAGCGGCCTGGAAGGGTGCGACGGTCCCGGGGTTGGACACATTCAGCATGGCCGGGAACCGAACCTGGCAGATGGCGAGGGCGAGCGGGGTACGGTCGAAGACCACGCGGGACTGCGTCGGGAGCTGTAGCCACCCGTTCTTGTTTGCGGCCACGGTTTCCCCCAAGAGGTGTTCAACTATCGATTTACAACAAACTTTACACGAAACCACCGCCGACGTCTACACCGAGGTGAATAACCTCACCGTTTCCTACTCTGTGGTAAGCTCCCTCCCCCAGTCGCTACCGAGGGGACCGGCGACTACCGCAAAGGAGGTTGCTCGGGTTGCGAAGATTTCGATTGCCCACCGCCTCAGTGGCCGATCTTCCGCCACGAGCCAGGAAGCGGCCTCGCCATCTCCGCTCGGTTTGCGCCCACCGCCGCTCGAAGCCAAAAGTCCCCATTCATTTGCTATTGATGGCCACCGCGCCTCCAAACAGCACCGCCCCACCGCGGAACTCCCGCCCCACTCCGCAGGCCGGGCAGATGATCACTGCGCGCCGTGTGTCGAGAAAGCAGCGAAAGACGGCCACGGTCGGGTCGAGCGCGAGTTCACCATGAGCCGTGACCCGCCCGAGCACCGCCCCGTGCGGGGCAGAGCAGTCCCGATTCCGACAGCGCCACCATGATTGAGTCATGATCCCACCGGATCGTCACGTACGGTGCGTGACCAACGCCCGCTGGGAGCGTCACTCCATTCGGCGGCGCCGCTACCCTTCGTAAAATGATTCCCCCCGCCCATGCGCCCTACGGCATCTGCCTCGGGAGGAATCATATTCGAGCCTCCTCTGGCGGTGGTTCGGACAACCGGGGGGCGAGGGCGTGGAAGCGTCGTGGTGCGTTCTTGGTCCCCGTCCCCTCCACCGCCAGCGGTCGCGGCTCCTCGCGAACCATCGTCGCCAGCACGTTCTGCACCGTCTTGACCGGCACCCCCATCCCGATGGCAATCTCGGTCGCGGTCTGCCAGGTCTGGACCGTGGCGAGATGGGTGAGCATTCGTTCCCGCACCCCGCTCTCACCGACCACGAGCGCTGGGGTGGTCGGCGCCCAGCGCAACGCCGGACCGAGGGTGATCGGCAACACCTGGCGGGGGCCATGCCGTCCCTCGACCCGCAGTGTCCCGCGTGGGAAGCCCTCCCCCTCGGGATCATCCCGGGTGAAGGCCCACTCCAGATCAAAGGCAGCAAGGATCGCGGTGCTCCCCCGAAAGCCACCTCCCTTGTTGTGATGATGGTTGACGATCACCGTGGTGTTGGTCTGGTGAGCCAGTTGGCGCACCGGCCGGAGGAGCGGTCCCATCTCGTCAGAGGAGTCCTCTTGACGATCATGGAGCTCCCGGAGGGTATCAAGCACCACCACCACCGGCTCCAGGGTGACGACCATGTTCCACAGCTTCTGCATCGAATCGGCATCGTCGAGTTTGAGCCGGTCGTCGCGGGATCCATCCAGCGGCAGCACGTACAAGGGGATATCGTGTCGATCTCCCAACCGGGTAGCGATGCGCTGGCGAACATCACGCAGGTGCTCCTCGGCGGCGCAGTAGATGGACGGGCCTTCGCGGACCGCCCGGTCCAGAAACGGCTCACCCCCGGACACCGCGGCACAGAGATCGAGGGCCAGCAGCCCCTTGCCGGCTTTCTCGCGTGCGGAGAGGAGGGCGGCGGCGCCGAGGGGGAGCAGCTCATCAACGGCCCATTCCACCTCCGGTAACTCAAGGTCGAAGAGTTCTGGCAGGGACAGGGGCTGAAAGGCGGCGGAGACGCTCATCGCGTCACCGCCTGACCGCCGACAAACTCGACGAACGCATTACGGGCCCGGCTGCGGATCGTCGGTGACACTGGCTCCGGTGCATAGCGGGCGACCGAGCGGGCGATGCGCTCGACCTCGATCGGTGCCAGCGGTGGGACGCAGCGAGCCGCGTTCTCGGCGAGCAGCGCCGCCCGGATCGCCTCCGTGCCGCAGCCGCGGCGACGCATCGCCCCGGCGAGCGTGGTCAGTGACGCGTTCCGAGCGCCTTCCAGGATGGACGGTGGCGCACCGCTGCCATGATTCCCCCCGACCCCAACGCCTAAGGGAACGACCTCGGGGGGAATCATTGGTGCGTCCCGGTCGGCCGTCATCAGCGTCAGCAACCAGGCGGGGAGCGGGGCGAGGGCGAGCTTGGCGGGGTGCCAGGCGGCTCCCCACTGGTAGCGGGTCCCCGAGCGGTGAATCGAGGGGGGGACGACGACGTAGCCGCCGACGCCGCGGACATCCAGTCCGGGACCGAGCTGAGCAACACTGCTAGGAATCGGGATGCCGGTGTGGTGATACCAGAGGTGCAGACCGCCACCGCCGGTCTCTACGGCCCAGGTCGGCGCAAGTTCTCCGTGCGTAGCTTCCAGACGAGCGATGCTCTCATCGCCGGCACCGGCGTCGACATCGAGGACCACGAGTCCGGCTGCCGGGCCGGTGGCCACGGCGAGGTTCGCCTC
>JAABUN010002191.1_pt1 | contig 36257 bp, 38 predicted proteins | sample 5559311 | NCBI WGS metagenome assembly JAABUN01 (sample SAMN10711877, study PRJNA513370) | rock metagenome | isolation source: Antarctica rocks | place: Antarctica: Victoria Land, Siegfried Peak sud | reverse complement strand
GAATTGTCCGACTTAATCATTGAAAAACTGAAAAGTTACACCAGAGAAAAGATAAAATCCTTGGTTGGATATGAATACTTACAAAAGGCTTGTCAAGTATTGCACTCTAACCAAGTGTAAAGCGTATAAGTTTTGCGAAGCGGTTATCTTTTTGTTGAATCGCCGGACGATCCGGCGGAAATCGAGAACATGCCGACAAAATTCTCGGACGGCTCGGCTGGCAAAATCGAATTTCCGTCGAATCAAAAACTGTTTCCGCGTAAATTTCAGAAATTTTAGTTTGTAAAGCTGTCTAATATCATACAAAAGATTGCTTGATTGCAAACAATCTTTTTATTATCGCCTGTCTTCTTAAACGGTTATAATTCGTATTTTACTCCGTATTTTGTGGGGTAATAACAAATTTCACCAAGTTCTCCTTTCGTGGCATTCATCTTGCACTAATTAATGTTTTCAGGATTTTATTTTCAGTAGAATTATCCAATTGGAGAAGTAATTTATGAAAGCATTTCAAAAATTCTCAAAGCAACGCAAACTGGCGGCGATGGTTTTCTCGATGATTCTTTTAGCAGCGGGAAATCCGCCTCAAATTTTCGCGCACGGCGGCGAAGACCACAGCGACCAGAAACCGAAAACAACCGAAAGCACGAAAGGCACGATTTCGCACACGACGCGGATTGGCGATTTGGAAGTGATGCTCAAACATCCGACGCTCGCACCTGATACGGCGACTGACGCGCGTTTATTTATTACTAAATTTGAAACCAACGAAGCACTCGCGGGCGTTAATCCGACGCTTGAAATCGAGGCGGCAAGCGGCGCAGTAACTTCGGCGACGGTTGAAAAAACCGACAATGCCGGAAGTTTTAACGTGAAATTTCCCGCGCTGCCGCAAGGAACTTACACGATTCGCGCCAACTTGACGCACGGCAGCGAAACCGATACGGCGACATTTTCCGGCGTTGAAGTTGTTCATCCCGCAACGGAAACGGCTGCTGCTGGCGGCGCATCGTGGTTCGGCTCGGCTTTGCTTTATTTAATCGGCGCAATTGTTTTAGGGTTGTTCGGAATCTTGTTTTATTTTGTCTGGCGAATGGCGGGCGAAAAGCAAATCGGGGAAGAAACCGTTTCCGCATAAACGAGAAAAATCAGAATGTTTTTGACAATCAAGAAAGCGAGCAGGGACAGTTTCTTTAAGCCGGATTTTTTCTCCTGTCTTCTTCCTACGGCGGCGGCGGTGATTTTTATTTTTACCGCTTCCGCTTTTTCGCAACAGCAGCCCGTTCTCGCGCCGACACAGACTTCCGTGAAACTGAGTTCCGCCGAATTTGTCGGGCAGGACGGCTTAAACATCGAACGATTAATTGAACTAGGGCAAAGTCGGCGGGCGGATTTGCTGGCGGCGCGGCAGCGTCTGGCGATTGCCGAGGGACGTTTGCGGCAAGCGCGGCTTCGTCCCAATCCGACGCTCGACGCCGAATACGGCAGCCCGCGTTTTTTGGGCGGTGAAGCGGAATCGGATTTATCGGTCGGCGTTACGCAGGTTTTTGAACTCGGCGGAAAACGCTCGCGGCGCACGGCGGTTGCAGAGCTTGAGTTAAATCAAATTCGCTTTGAAGTCGTTGCGCTCGAACGCGCTCTCGCCATTGAAATTCGCGCGGCTTACACTAACGCGCTTGCCGCCGCGCGGCAGCTCGACGTTTTGGAGAGGTTGATTGCCGCCGACGAAGAACTTGTCCGCATTACAGAAGCGCGACTGAATGAAGGCGATGTCGCGCCGCTTGAAGTAAATTTAGTTAAAGTCGAAGCTGACCGTTTACGAGTTCAGGTGATTCAGGCGCGAAGTGAATTAGAAACGGGACTTTTGCAGATTCGCACGTTAATCGGCGCGGACATTGCTGAAAGTATCAGGCTTGCGCCGCAGCCGGAACGCCCGCCGCGTTTCGATACCGGATTGAATGAATTAACCGAAACCGCTCTCAACACGCGCCCCGATTTGCAAGCCGCAAGGCTCGGCGAGCAACTTGGCGCGGCGCGGATTGATTTGGCGCGGGCAAACGCCGTTCCGAATGTCGCTGCCGCCGTCAGGTATTCACGCAGCAACTCAATTATTGATTTTCCGGCACGTCTCGGCGGCGGCAATTTTCCGAACAAAGATAACGAACTGACTTTTGGCGTGTCGGTTGACATTCCGATTTTTAATCGCAATCAAGGCGAAATCGCTTCGGCGACGGGCGAACGGTTACAAGCGACGCGAACGAGAGAATTTCTGGAAAGCGCAGTCAGGCGCGATGTCGCCGTCGCTTTCCGCAAATACCGGGCGGCGGCTGAGGCTTTAGTTATTTATTCGACGCGGATTTTGCCGCGCGCCGAAGCGAATCTGCAATCGGTTCGCGCCGCTTACGGTCTGGGCGAATTTTCCGTGTTTGAAGTCGTGGGCGAACAACGCCGTCTGACCGAAAACGTGACGAATTACAATCAGGTTTTGCGCGATTATTACAACGCTTTAACAGAATTAGAGACGGCACTCGGAACGACGCTTCCGGCTTCGGGTTTTTCGCCTGATGGAAGTTCGGTTTTGCCCGCGAAGGAATTAGTTCCGGCGCAGATTGACCGCGCCAAATTATTGAAATCAATCGAAACGGTTGAGATACCGAAAAAGAGCGTTCTACAAAACGCCGAATTAAAAAAACAACAATAACAGAGGAAAACAAAAATGAAAAAAATTACAGTTTTAACCATTGCGGGTTTAAGTTTGGTAATCGGTTCGGCGGCGGCTTGTTCGCCTGCTTCAAATACGACAACAACGACGAATGCAAATCGCGCGACAAACAACGCCTTAAACACCACCGCTGCCAACAGCGCGACGACAGGCGGCGCGAAAACGGAAGAAGACGCTCCGGCATCGGTCAAAGCCGCATTTCCCGACGCGCAATCTTTTACCACGCAGCACAAAGACATTCCGAAAGACGCGATTGCAACAATCGAGAAAGACACGGGCGGAAAAGTTCCCGACACCGACCATCATTCTTACCTCGCTTTTTCGACAACGGGCGGAGCGCGGAAGCAAATCGGCGCGGCAACGGTTGTTAAATCCGACGGCAAAGATATTGTCATCATTTACGAAAACAAAAACGGTTCGCCCGCGATTAAAGAAGTTCGCAGCGAGGGCGTTCCCGCGCCATTCTTAGCGCAGTTTGCCGGAAAAGGACACGACGATAAATTCGCGGTCGGCGGTGACATCAAGGCGAACGGCGTTGACGATGCGACGGCGAAAGCGATTGCTCAAGCCGTGCGGATTGATTCGACGACGATGCAGACGCTTTACGGCGCGGCACATTCACACTAAATGAAAAGTTCAAAGTTCAAAGTTCGAAGTTCAAAGTCAGTAATCGGCGGTCGGTGGTCGGTGGTCGGTAAATTCAAGTTTTTTGTTAGCTTGTTTTTACTATTCACTATTCACTATTCACTACTTACTTTTTCCGCGTTTGCCCAAACTGCTACGCCGGACGCGGCGAATCCGCCTGTTACAACTGTTACGGCGGAGCGCAATCTGCAAACCGATGCCGGACAATTCAACGTCGTTTTGCGGCGTTCGCCGTCTGACCCACGCTCCGGCGAAACCGGACAATTTCTCGTTCGCATCGCGGAAACGGTTGAAGGCGGTTTTGGCGGAAGCGAACCTGCCCCGCTTGATAAAGCCAACATAACAGCAAGTATCATCGAAGCCGACGGCAGCGCGGTCGCGGAAAATCTGCCCGTCGTCGTGGAAGAAAACGGAAATTATCGCGTGTCTTACACATTCGGAAGCGCGGGCGATTACAAAATCGTCTTTAATGTGGCAACTGCCGATAACCGCTCATTTTCGGTTGATTTTCCCGTTTCGGTCGCTTCCGCGCCGGTTAAATGGTCGTTTTGGATTGGACTTTTGGTTTTAAGTTTATTGACAATAGGCGCACTCGGCGCGGTTTTCTACGCCGCCCGCAAACGCGGCGAAGGTCGGGTTAATTATAAACGAATTGCCCCGCTTGCCGTTGCCGCGCTTTTGATTTTCGTGTTCGGCACATTCGCTCTGGCTTATTTTCTGCCGCCGCGAGAAAGACGAACCGTCGCCGAAATTCCGGCGAATGCAACACCCGAAACAAAGCCAAACGCTTTGACAGCCGCCGCCGTTTTGAACGTGCCGAAGGAATCGCAGATTTTGTTCGGCATCAAAACCGCGCCGGTTTCAACCAGACAAATCACCAGCGGTTTAAAAACGACGGGCGTTGTTCGTTCGCGTCCCGATGCCCGCGCGGTCATCGTGCCGCCGGTCGCCGGTCGCATCGTTTTGCGGCAAGGTTTAACTTTCGGTTCAGCCGTCGGGCGCGGCGAGCAAATCGGCACGGTCGAGCAAATTCTTGATGTATCCGGTCAAGCTGGACTCGAATCGCAGCGGCTCGAAGTCGAAGCGCAGCAGCGTGATGTCGAAGCCAGACGTTTGGAACTCAGAAATACGGCTCTCACACTTCAGGGACAGCAGGCGCAGCAACGCGCCGCCGCCAATCAAGCCAAAACTCGTCTGGCTCAAGCACAGAGAGAATTAAGACGCTCGGAAAATCTGGTGGAAGTCGGCGCGGCTCCGCGCAGAAGAGTTGAAGAAGCGAACACGGCGGTTCGAGTTGCCGAACAGGAAGTTACTGCGGCGGACAGACAAGTCGCGCTGCTGGAAAATCAAATCAAACAGGCAAATGCCGGGCAAAAGATTTTTAACGCGCCGACGGTGCGCCAGCCGACGCGCTCGTTTCCTTTAACTTCTCCGGTTGCCGGAGTCATTAACGAAATCAAAGCGACGAGCGGGCAGCAAGTCGAAACCGGAACGGAGATTTTATCAATCGCCAATCTTTCGACGGTTCTTTTAGAAGCGCAGGTTTTCGAGCGCGATTTGCCGGTTGTGCGCGAATCAACCAGAGCTAGTTTCACGGCGGCGGCTTTGGCGGGCGAAGTTTATACAATCGGAACGCCTGAAGGCGACGGCAGATTGTTGTCCATCGGTCAGACGGTCAACGCGCAGACGCGCACCGTTCCCGTTATTTACGAAGTTATCAATCCGCTGCAAAGATTGCGCGACGGAATGTTTGTCGAAATGACGATTGACACGAGCGGCGACCGTCAGGTTTTAGCCGCGCCGAAAAATGCCGTAGTAACTGAACAAGGGCAAACTTTCGTTTTCGTCTTCGACGGCGGCGAATCGTTTGAGAAAAGACCTGTCGCGTTAGGCGCGGGAGGCGCGGATTATTATGAGATTAAATCAGGGTTAAAGGAAGGCGAAAGAGTTGTAACGGAAGGCATTTATCAGCTTCGCTCGACACAGCCTTCGGCTTAAATTTGAGAAATAAAAATATGAATATCAAAAAACTTTTAACGGATAAATTAACAGCCTTTTTAATTGTCGCGGCAGTCGGCGTTTTCGCGGCGGCTTGCGGCACAACCAAAAGCGCGTCGGTTAATTCGCCCGCGCCGAACGAAAATCAAACGGCGGCAACGGACGCGGCGAAAACGTATCGCGCCGAATTCAAAACCGAACCTGCCAACATCGAAGCCGGAAAGGAAGCGACGCTGGTTTTTACCGTCAAAGATAAACAGGGCGCGACGGTCAAAGATTTGTCAATCGTTCACGAAAAGCCGATGCACCTGCTCGTCGTGTCGAAGGATTTGGCGGGGTTTTATCACATTCACCCGGAATCGCAAGCCGACGGCTCGTATCGCGTCGCGCACACTTTCCCGAACGGCGGCGATTATCGTCTTTACGCCGATTTTACGCCGAAAGACGCGAAACAAGTCGTCGAAAAAATTGATGTCAAAGTCGCCGGAGCGCAGCGGGCGAAAGTCGCGCTCGCGCCGGATTCGAGTTTTGAAAAGACAGTCAATAATTTGAAAATCGTGATGAAACCCGACAGCGAATTAAAAGCCGGAAATGAATTGATGCTCGAATTTGCGGCGTTTGACGGAAAAACAGGAAAGCCCGCGACTGATTTGCAGAATTATTTGGGCGAACTCGCGCACTTCGTCATTATCAGCGAGGATATGCGGGATTTCGTCCACGCGCATCCGATGTCGAAAGCCGAACATAACTCGATGAAAAAAACGGACGCGGGCGACCACAAAGCCGATGGACACGCGCACGGCGATGAAAAAGCCGACGCGAAAAAGCAGAGCGAGTCGGAAGTGGCGGCGCACACGGCTTTTCCGCGAGCCGGTTTGTATAAAGTCTGGGCGCAGTTCCAGCGCGACAATCAAATTATCAATGTGCCGTTTGTCGTGAACGTCAAAGCGAACGACCAAAAAGCCGAAATCAAAGCGGCAAATGTTCCGGCGGACTGGATAAAAATCACGGTTTCCGGCAGCGGTTACGAGCCTTCGCAAGTTTCGGTTAAAAAAAGCGAACCCGTTAAGCTCGCTTTTTACCGCAAAGACGCGGACAACTGCGGCGGCGAAGTCGTTTTTTCCAAACTGAATATTAGGAAAAAACTTCCCGTCGGCGAAACGGTTTTGGTCGAATTTACGCCGGAAGAAGCGGGTGAAATCGCGTTTGCGTGCGGAATGGGAATGTATAAAGGCAAAGTTTTGGCGCAGTAAAAAAATAGAAAACCGGAGAATTTAAAAAAATGAAAACAGGAATTTATTTAGGATTGGTTTTAACCGCCGCGCTTGCAGTTTTGGGCGCGGCTTGTCAGCCGGCATCGAACGTCAGCACGAATTCGTCAATGAATCAAAACTCGATGACGATGAACGGCAATATGGCGATGAATCAAAACGGAATGATGAACGGCAATTCAATGATGAATCAGAATTCGATGACGATGAACGGCAACTCGAATATGTCGGGAATGATGGATATGAATTCTTCGCCGAACGCCGCGAGTCAGCCGTATGATTTGCAGTTTATTGACACGATGACGCATCACCATCAAGGCGCGTTGGATATGGCGAAAATGGCGATTGAAAAAACTCAAAACGCCGAACTAAAGGCTTTCGCGCAGAAAATTAGCCGACCAGAACAAGGAAATCGCGCAGATGAAAGACTGGCGCGAGAAATGGTATGCGGGAAAACCGCGGGCGATGAATATGGAAATGCCCTGAATGGCGGATTCGATGAAAATGGATATGAACAAACTCACGAATTCAAGAGACAAAGAGTTTGATTTGGCTTTTGTCGAAATGATGATTCCGCATCACGCGGGGGCGACGACGATGGCGAAGGAAGCCTTGACGAAAGCCGAGCATCAGGAACTCAAAACTCTCGCCGGCAATATTACCAAAGAGCAGGAAGCCGAAATTACGCAGATGAAAGTCTGGCAGTCGGAATGGGCGAAATAATTTTTGCCTGAACTTATTATCAAAAAGGAGGGAAGGAAAAAGAAAGACAAAATGGAAGATACAAACGAAATGAAATCAGGCGGATATTTGAGATTCGCTTTAATGATTGCGACCTCAACGGTCGTGATGTTCGGGTTGATGTATCTGAATACATACCAATTAGACCACGTTTTTTTTAGCGAAACGCGAACCTTTATGGCATTCGTGATGGGCGCGGCGATGGCGGTAATAATGCTGCTTTTTATGCTCAAAATGTATAAAAACCGGCTTGTTAACGCGGCTATTTTAATCGGCGGCGTGATAGTTTTCGCCCTCACGCTGTGGCTCGTGCGAAGTCAGACGACGGTTGACGACGTTGACTATATGAAGGCGATGATTCCGCATCATTCGATTGCGATTTTAACCAGCGAACGCGCAAACATTTCGGATCCGCGAGTGCGGAAGCTCGCCGACGAAATTATCGCAGCGCAGCGCAGGGAGATTGACGAAATGAAGTCGTTGATCAAAGACCTTGAAGACAAAAAATAAATCTTCGGAAACGGCATCAGAAACTATTTTAACCACAGGTTTACGCGGTTGAGATGGCGGAAATGGCTTTGAAAAAATCGAGTAATGACGAGCTGAAAAAGTTCGCGCAAAAAATCATTGACGACCAAAAAAAAGAAATCGCGCAGATGAAGGATTGGCGCGGAAAATGGTATGCGGGAAAACCCGGAGCGATGAATATGGAAATGTCGGGAATGATGGATTCGATGAAAATGATGATGGGCGACGGGATGAAAAAGATGGAAGCGGCAACCGGCAAAGAGTTTGATGTTCAATTTCTCGATATGATGTCGGCGCATCACGCGGGCGCGGTAACAATGGCAAACGAAGCGTTGACCAAAGCCGAACACCCGGAAATCAAAACTTTGGCGAATCAAATTATCAAAGCGCAGGAAGCCGAGATAAAGATGATGGCAGATTGGAAAGCGAAGTGGAGCAAGTAATAATCCAAATTGATGGAAACTCGGCGCAAAACAATGAGTTTCCATCAAAAATTAACGTATGAATCTTTTACCAACTACGGCACGCGCCCGCAAACGCTTGCGCCGTCATTTATGGTTGGCGGTTATCAATCTTGCGATGACCGCTTTGCTTTACGGCGTTTTGTCGCTCGTTTATCCGCCGCCGCAGTCTTGGAGTTTGGCGACCGGCTATGTCGGCGCGGCTTTGCTGGCGATAACGCTTTCGCTTGGGGCGTGGAAAATTTTGCGCGGACGGTCAAATCCGGTTTCGACTGATTTGCGCCGCGACATCGGAATTTGGTGCGGCATTTTCAGCCTTGTTCACGTCGCTTTCGGGCTGAATGTCCATATGAAAAGTTGGACGCTGTATTTTGTCACGGAGGCGGGGAATTTGCGAACGGATTTGTTCGGTCTTGCCAATTATTCCGGCTTGGCGGCAACGCTCGTCATCGTCGTTTTGCTGGCAACTTCCAACGATTTTTCGCTGACCGTTTTGAAAAGCAAACGCTGGAAAACGATTCAGCGATGGAATTATTTTTTCGCTTTTTTGGTTGTCTTGCACGGCTTTGTTTATATCGCCACAGAAAAGCGGATTTTGCCGTTTGCCATTATTTTTGGTGTGATTGTGCTATGGATGTCCGCGATTCAGTATGCCGATTTTCAAAAACGGCGGCGCGAAACGCAGACGGGTTTGGAAGCGCAAAACTGATTAGATATTAGCGGAAATAAGCAAAAGGTGAAAAGTTATTCACTGTTCATTATTAACTATTCACTATTTTTCATTGAATATCAGTTAATAGTTAATAATGAACAGTGAATAATGACGATCGCACTGACAATTTTTTTATTTCCGATAATGTCTATTTTGAGAATAATGTTTTTATGAACGCAATAATTAAATGGGCATTACAGAATCGGCTGATTGTCGTCGCGCTGGCGGCTTTGTTGCTCGTTTGGGGCGCGTATGTCGCTTACAATTTGCCGGTTGACGTTTTTCCTGACCTCAACAAACCGACGATTACGATTTTAACCGAAGCGCAGGGACTCGCGCCCGAAGAAGTCGAAACGCAGGTTTCTTATCCGATTGAAACCGTGATGAACGGTCTTCCGGGCGTCGAGCGCGTCCGCTCGCAAAGCGGCGTCGGGCTTTCAATCGTCTATGTCGAATTCGGCTGGGGAACCGATGTTTATCGCAATCGCCAGCTTGTCGCCGAAAAAATCACCGAAGCCCGCGAACAGTTGCCGCCCGGAACTTCGCCGTTTCTCGCGCCGATTTCCTCGATTATGGGCGAGATTATGCTGATTTCCGTCGCGTCAAAAGACGGGAAAACAAATCCTCTGGACGTGCGAACGCTGGCTGATTGGACGGTTCGCCCACGTCTTTTGACCATCGCCGGAGTGTCGCAGGTCATTCCGATTGGCGGCGGCGTCAAACAGTATCAAGCTCTGGTTTCGCCCGAAAAACTCAAGCAATTCGGCGTAACGATTGAAGAAGTCGCCACCGCTCTGGAAAAATCGAACGTCAATTCGACCGGCGGTTTTGTTGACGCGCAATCGCAGGAATATCTGGTTAGAAATCTTGGGCGTTTTTATTCGATTGACGAACTCAAACAAACCGTTGTCGTCTATCGAAATAACACGCCGATTCGCTTGGGCGATGTCGCAAATGTCGAATTCGGCGCAAGAATAAAACGCGGCGACGCGGGAACGAACGGAATGCCCGCCGTCATTATGTCGGTGCAGAAACAGCCCGGCGCAAGCACGATAGAATTAACCGAAAAAGTTGACCAGGCGGTTAAGGAATTGCAGACGACTCTGCCGCCCGATATTGAAATCAACACGCGCCTTTTCCGGCAGGCGAATTTTATCGAAGCCTCAATTGGCAACGTCGTCGAAGCCTTGCGCGACGGAGCGATTCTCGTCGCTATTGTGCTGTTTTTGTTTCTCTTAAATTTCCGCACGACGTTTATCACTTTAACGGCGATTCCGCTTTCGTTCGCCGTCACGTTTTTGATTTTCTACGCCTTCGGCATCACGATAAATACGATGACTTTGGGCGGTTTGGCTGTGGCAATCGGCGAACTTGTGGACGACGCGATTGTTGATATTGAAAATATTTTCCGCCGTTTGCGGGAAAATAAAACGAGCGCGAATCCGCGCCCGTCGCTCGAAGTTATTTATCACGCTTCCCTTGAAATACGGTCTTCGATTATTTATGCGACGGTGATTGTCGCGCTCGTTTTTCTGCCGCTGTTTCTACTGACCGGCGTGGAAGGCAGACTGCTCGCGCCGCTCGGACTCGCTTATATCACGTCGCTCGTCGCGTCGCTTTTTGTCAGTTTGACGGTTACGCCCGTTCTCGCTTCCTATTTGCTGCCGAAAATGAAGGCGATGCGCGAGGAAAAAGAAGGTTTTGTCGTGCGTTTTTTGAAAAAATGGGACGGCAAACTTCTGCATTGGACTTTGCGCCATCCGAATAAAGTCATCGCCGGAGCGGTTATTTTATTTGCGCTGACAATGGCGACTCTGCCGTTTGTCGGGACGGCGTTTCTGCCGGATTTTAACGAGGGAACGCTGACGATAAATTTGCAGGCGAATCCGGGAACTTCTTTGGCGGAATCGAACCGCATCGGGCAAATCGCCGAAAAACTTTTATTGGAAGTGCCGGAAGTAATTTCTACCGGCAGACGCACCGGACGCGCCGAACTCGACGAACACGCCGAGGGCGTTCACTACACGGAAATTGACGTTGACCTCAAAGAATCGGAACGCTCACGTGAAGAAATTTTAGCAAGTATCCGCGAACGGCTTGCCGTCGTGCCGGGCGTTTCCGTCAACGTCGGACAGCCGATCTCGCATCGTCTCGACCATCTTCAGAGCGGCGTTCGCGCTCAAATCGCCGTCAAACTTTTCGGCGACGACCTTGCTACTTTGCGCTCGAAAGCGGAAGAAATTCGCAACACGATGCAAACTGTCGAAGGCGCGACCGACGTGCTGATTGAAAAGCAGGTTTTGATTCCGCAGGTTCGTTTCAATGTTGACCGTGTTCGCGCCGCGCAATATGGTCTTGCGCCGGGCGAGATTAGCGAAACTCTGGAAACCGCGCTCAACGGGCGCACGGTGTCGCAGGCGATTGACGGAGCGCGCCGTTACGATGTTGTCGTCAGGTTCGACGACGCTTCGCGCGGAAGTCTTGACGCGCTTCAAAATGTCACGATTGACACGCCGCAGGGAACGCAAATTCCCGTCTCCGCCGTCGCCACGATTGAAAATCTGCCGGGTCCGAATCAGATTTTAAGGGAAAACACCAAGCGCAGAATCGTCATTTCCGCCAACACCGGCGGGCGCGATTTAGGCTCGGTCGTTGGTGATATGCAGGCGCGTGTCGCTTCGCAGGTGCAGCTGCCGCCCGGCTATTTCGTCGAATTCGGCGGGCAGTTTCAGGCTTCGCAGGAAGCGACCCGAACGCTTTCGGTGCTGACGATGTTTTCGCTCGTCGCTATTTTCTTTCTTTTAATTAAAGCGTTAGGCGATTGGCGGAGCGCGCTGCAGGTAATGATAAACATTCCGCTCGCTTTAATCGGCGCGGTGATAGCGATGCTGATTACGGGCGGCGTTTTCTCGATTGCCACGCTCGTCGGTTTTATCTCGCTCGTCGGCATCACATCGCGCAACGGGATTATGATGATTTCGCATTATCTACATTTAATGCGCGAAGAGGGCGAAGATTTTACCGAAGAAATGATTATTCGCGGTTCGCTCGAAAGACTTGTTCCGGTGATGATGACCGCGCTGACCGCCGGACTTTCCCTGATTCCGTTTGTTTTAGCGGCGGACGCGCCCGGCAAGGAAATTCTGCATCCGCTCGCCGTTGTCGTTCTCGGCGGCATTTTGACTTCGACTCTGCTTGACCAGATGGTAACGCCCGCCGTGTTTTATAAATTCGGCAAACACGCCGCCGATAAAATTATTGCCGAAAGAGAAGGACGCGGCAGCGGTAAAAACGAATGGGGCGATGTGGAAAACGAAGAGAGGCGCGACGCGGACGTGCCGCCGTTTTCCGAAAGAGCGCCCGGTGTCGGTAACTGATTAAGAGAGTAAAAACAAATGGAAACGGCTTATTCAAACGTAAATTCGATTGACACCGCGCTCTGGGTTTGGTTTGCGCTGACCGCCGTTTCCGTCGCTTTCGTGGCGTGGGATTTGCTGACGCGCACGCCGGAAATGAAGGTGATGAAGTGGGGCTGGATTCTAGTTACGCTCTGCGCCGGCATTTTCGAGAATCGAGATACGTTTCGATACGCGCCGACAGTTACGGAATTTCAGAACGACGATTAAAAAATCCGTTTAGCGATTTGATTTTTTATTTATAAATTTGATTTTGAGAAAACGGGAGAAAAATAATAATGCGAAAAAAGATAAATTTACGGGCGTTTTCGGTTTCCGCGCTGGTTTTGGCAATCGCGGCAATCGTCGGTTTTAATTTTTACGCGAGCGTTTCCGCGCAGACCGGCGAAGTAAAAGCGGTGACGGATGTTTTGATGCGCGAAGCGGCGGCGGTTGAAAAAGGCGATTTGGCGGCACTCGATAAAATCTGGTCAAACGACGCATCGGTTTTAGTGTTTGAAAACGGCGGCGTGAACGAAGGCTGGGAAAATTATCGCAACAAGCATCTCGCGCCCGAACTCAAATCATTCAGAGATTTGAAGTATTCGGTTTCGGATATAGCCGTCAAAACCAATAAAAAACTTGCCTGGGCGACTTACAAATACACGCTTGCGGCTGATTTTAATAAGCGGAAAATCGAAACCGGCGGTGTCGGCACAATGATTTTCGAGAAAAAGGATGGAAAATGGCTGATCGTTCACTCGCATACAAGCGCGGGATATTGATTGATAAATTCACATCCCGCACGGGTAAAAGTAAATACGCAGGGAAATCAGGAAAGCTGTTTCAAAAGCGCGGCGAGTTCGTCCGCCATCGCGCGTCTTTTTTGCGGCGTGATGTTGTCGGCAATAATCGCTTCGCCGAGCGCGGCGAGATGGTCGCCGAGCATATCTTTTTGGACGCGCCGCAAAGCGTTAATGATTGCCGATATTTGATAAACGATGTCGAGACAGTCGCGTTTCGCGTCAATCATTTTCACCAAACCGCGAACTTGTCCTTCGATGCGGCTCAGACGCGGCAGTTGTCGTTCGTGATTGACTTCGATGCCGCCGTGCGCGGCGCTGTTTGAATTTTTACTGTTTTTTTTCAATTTCGCTGACTCCTTACCCGATTAAGGTTTTGGCGGGAACGGACGGTGTGTTTAGTTAGCCGCTAAACTCCGTCAACAAAAGGCGGCGGCGCGGTTCGCCGAATCGCCGTCTTATTTAGCATCTTCGCGTGAAGTTCGTCATTTGTAAAGACAAACAATAAATTTAGATGCGAATGATTTGATTTTTGCCGTCTAAAAATATATACCTTACAAAGGTATTCTATGTAATAAATCGCCCTTGTTTTTGTTGGCTTAAATAACAATTTCAATTTTTTTGAAAAAAATCGATTTAATTGAATCCGAAATTTACGAGCAAGCGAACCTTATAGAATGAAAATAGGATGCGCCAAAAAATGTTGTTTCCGCTGATCGGCGCAGATTAAGCCGGGATTCTTCAAACGAGCGCGAATTTTATACTCAATTCAAGGGGTTTTCATCAGCAAACCGCCGGTTTGCGTGGTTATTTTGTGGTTAGAAGCGCGTCTGAATGTAGAAACACACGGGCGATTTTTGTCCGGCGGGTCAAGCGGCATTTTGTGTCATTACCGGATACAATTTCATTCGCGTGCTGTTCGCCGTTTTTGGTTATTTAACTTGAAATTACTTGTTAAGCTAACGCTCAACCAAAAAAACCGCCTACGGTCTGTCCTATTGATAAAAAGAAATTTAAGGAGTTAAAAAATAATGTTAGGAAAATTAAATTGTTCAATATCCATAATGAGAGTATCACTAAAAATGCTTTCGGTTTTGATGGTTCTCGGCTTGGTTTCGGTTATAAATTTGACGGCTCAAACCAAAACGAAGACAGACGATAAACAGACTATCGCAGCCCGCGGCGGAATAGTTCGTCCGACGATTCCGGTTACGCCGGATGTGCCGGATTTACCATCCGAATTGGTTGACGGAGTGCGGACGTTTCGGCTGACAACGATGGTGTTTCAACATCAGCTTTCAACCTTTCCGAAGAAGTTTGCCGAAGTTTGGGGTTATAACAATTCGATTCCCGGTCCGACGGCTATCGCCTACGAAGGCGAAAAAATTCGCTTTATCGTAACAAACAATTTGCCCGAACCGACCACCGTGCATTTTCACGGGCTTCATCAAACAAATGAAAACGACGGCGTTGCCGGTGTCAGTCAGTTAAATCCGATTAATCCGGGCGAAACCTACACTTACAATCTCGACCCGGAACACGCCGGAAGTTTTGCTTATCACGCGCACTTTAAGTCTGCCGAACAGACACTCAAAGGATTGGACGGGATGTTTGTCGTTCTGCCGTATTACGAAAAGCAAAAAGATCACGTTGACCGCGATTTCGTTTTTACTCTTCAGTCGTGGTTTTGGGAAAGCGAAGGTAGTCCGATTGTCGTTTTTCCCGGTAAGCTGAACAAGGAATTCAACGTCCATACGATGAACGGGAAAACGCGCGATGCCGCCAGCGAACCGACTATCCGGGTCGGCGAAAAAGTGCGCCTGCGGCTTTACAACGTCGGCAATCTCTTTCACTCGATGCACGAACACGGTTTCGATTTAACGGTTGAATCGCAAAACGGACATAGAAAGTCCGCGCCGTATGAAGTTACGACGTTCGACATGGGACCCGGCAACTTCTTTGAAGTTACGTTTGTAGCGAGCAAGCCGGGCAAGTGGCTTTTCCACTGCCACGTTCCGCACCACACGACCAACGAAACAATGAGTGGTCCGGGCGGTTCGCCCGTCGGTATGTCGCGGGTTTTTAATGTCGTCAACTAATTCGATTAAAAATAAAAACTCTTAATGCCTGCGGTTGAGAATTTTCTGAACATTATGAGGAGGAAATTCAATGAATAGATTTTTGATGAAAAGCGGCAAATTCAGTTTAGCTTTTGCCTGTATCTTGCTTGTGACCGGAGCAGCTTTCGCTCAGGTTAGTTTGCGGAAAGCCTTAGATTACGACGGCGATAACAAGGCGGATTTCGCGGTTTTCCGCCCAAGCACCAACATTTGGTATATCAAAAACAGCGGCGGAACTTTTAAATTCGTCAATTTCGGACTCGGAACAATGGACGTTCCGGCTCCCGGCGATTTTGATGGCGACGGCAAAGGCGATATTTCAGTTTGGCGCGAATCCGTCGGAACTTGGTATCGCCTCAACAGTTCCAATAATACATTTGCAGCCTTTCAATTCGGTCAAAAAAATGATGCGCCGGTTGCCAGAGATTACGACGGCGACGGGAAAACGGATTTTGCGGTTGTTCGCAAAACAAACGGTTTGCTCGTTTGGTATGTGATGGGAAGCACGCGAGGTTTTTACGCCGCTCAATTCGGCTTGGCTTCCGATTTTGCCGCGCCGGGCGATTACGACGGCGACGGTAAATTCGATTTTGCCGTCCAGCGTCCCGGAGCGAATCCGTTTGACACGGCGATTTTCTACATCTTGAGAACCAACGGCGGATTTCAAGCGATTCCGTTCGGATTCAGTGATGATGCGGTCGTGCCGGGCGATTATGACGGCGACGGGAAAACCGATATTGCGGTCGTTCGGGACGGTGAAACACCCGGATCGGCTCTAACGTGGTATATTCGCAAAAGTTCGGACGGCAATTTGCTGGCTTACAATTTGGGAATCACCGGACCGGATTTAACCGTTCAAAACGATTACGACGGCGACGGCAAAACCGATGTCGCCGTTTGGCGCGAAACGAACGGCACATTTTATATTCGGAAAAGTTCCGACGGCGGAGCAATCACCGCGCAGTGGGGATTAGACGGCGATTATCCGATTGCCGTTTACGATACTCATTAAATCTTGCCGCCCCGAAAATTATTTATTCGGGTGTGAAAGTAGAGAGTTAATCGGCGCGGGAAAGACCGTAGAACTCATCCGAACCCCTCGTGTTATATAATGCAAGACAAAGGCGGCGAAGACCAAAATCTTCGCTGCCTTTGCCGTTTTAAATTTAACTTTCGCGGATGCCGCCGGGAAAATTATTAATATAGAGGTAGTTTGAGACATCGGAAATATAATGTAGAATATACCCTGCAAGGGTATGATAACTTATCGGCGCGCGGAAACCTAATCGGTCAAATAAAAAACTTTAGCTCTTGCTTCTGATTTAACGGTTCTGCGGGCTGATAAACTGTTTTTGAAAAAAAGGATTTTTCAAATGGAAAAACAAACTGATCCGGTTTGCGGTATGCAAATCGAAATAGCGGATGCCGCCGGGCAGTCCGAATATCAAGGACGAACCTTTTATTTTTGTTCGTCCGCGTGTAAGGAACAATTTGACGCGAATCCGACGCGGTTTATCAACAAATCGGAAAATCAATAAAAAGGGAAGGTAAAAATTATGTCACACGAAAGAAATCAGGAAATGCAGAATTGCATTGATAATTGTCAAAACTGCCACGCGGTTTGTCTGGAAACCATCAGTCATTGTTTGGAAACGGGTGGCGAACACGCCAGTCCGAATCACATTAAATTACTTCAGGACTGCGTTCAAATCTGTCAGACGAGCGCGGATTTTATGATTAGAATGTCGAATTTTCACCCGCAAGTTTGCGGCGTGTGCGCCGACATTTGCGACGCTTGCGCCAAAGAATGCGAATCAATGGCGGACGGCGCGGAATTTATGCGGCGGTGCGCCGACGCTTGCCGCAGGTGCGCGGAAAGCTGCCGTCAAATGTCGCAAATGTCTTCGTCAATGTCAATGTAATTGGAATTGTTAAACCACAAACCTGAACCGACAAACCCGCGCCGGAAAACCGCGGGTTTGTCGGTTCAAATCTCAAAAAATAAAAAAACGGGAGAATCAACCGATGACAAAAAAAATCATTTTCGCTTTCATAGTTTTTGCCGCAGTCGCGGGCATTTTCGGTTTAAATCTTTATGAACATGTTTCGGCGCAAACGTCGGAGGAAAAAGCCGTCGCCGAAGTTTTACGGCAAAATGGGTCGGCTTTCGCCCGAAACGATATGGCGACAATGAATAAAATCTGGTCAAACGACGAATCGGTAACAGTTTTTGAAGGGGGACACGCCAATTACGGCTGGGCGGATTACCGCGACATTCATCTCGCGCCGGAAATGAAGGAGATGAAAAATACGAAATACGAGTATTCCGATATAAAGGCGAAAGTTTCGGGAAACGTGGCGTATGCGACGATGAAATACACGATTTCCGGCGACATCGGCGCGCGGCGCGCTAATGGCGCGGGATTAGCTACTGCCGTTTTGGAAAAGACGGACAGCAATTGGAAAATTGTTCACTGGCACTCGAGTTCGCCGCGTCGTCCGTCGCCGACTCCGACGCCAAAATCGAAATAATTTGCAAAAAATTATACTTGGAGAAAATACGTTTATGATTACGGCAGGAGTTCTCGCCAAACAATCGGATGTTACGCTTTTTACGGTTCGTCATTACACACGAATCGGACTTCTGAAACCGTCGCGCAATACGAGCAACGGCTACAAGATTTATCAGCCTTCGGACACGACGCGCCTGCGTTTTATCGTCGCGGCAAAGTCGCTGGGCTTTACGCTTCACGAAATCGCGGAAATTCTGGACGAAGCCAAACATGGCAATTCGCCCTGCCCGCTTGTAAGGGAAATTATCGAACGCCATATCAAAGAAAATCGGCGCAAAATCGAAGAGATGAAAAAGCTGCAAAAGAAAATGGAAAACGCTTTGAAAGACTGGAAACAGATGAAAAATTCGATGTCGAACGGCGATTCGGTTTGCCATTTAATCGAATCGGTGGCGGAAGTCGAAAATGACGCTTGACCTGACACCTGCTGATAGGTTGTAGAATGATGCTGTCGTTAAATTTTAGTGATAAGGTGAGAATAAAATTATGACAGAAAAACATTCAGAAACAACCGAAAAATTTATTGACCCGATTTGCGGGATGACCGTTTCGTCCGAAACGGCTCGCGGCGAATTGGAGTTTGCCGGACAAAAATATTATTTCTGCTCGAAAAGCTGTTTGGAAACTTTTAAAAAACAAAACAAAATCGCCGATTTGCCGAATTCTCAAGTTAATAATCACGATTCTCAGGGAGAGATGCGCGAAGACAAAAGCGGTTCGGAGATTGACCCAATTTGCGGAATGACGGTCAATCCGGCAAGTGCCGCCGGAAGTTACAATCACGCGGGAAAAACTTATTATTTTTGCTCGGCGGGCTGTCTGCAAAAATTCATCGCGCAATCGCAAGGCGTTCCGGCGAGCGGTTTTGTCGGAATCGGACGCTCTAAAAAAGAAATTGTGCGGCACGGCGATATGACGGCAACGCCGCGCGGCGAATTGGTTGACCCGGTTTGCGGAATGTCGGTTGCGCCCGAAACCGCCGCCGGAAAACACGAATACAACGGCGAAACATTTTATTTTTGTTCGACCGGATGTTTGAATAAATTCAAGCAAAATCCGGCGAGTTTTCTCGAAAAGAAAAAAGAGGAAAAGCAAGCGGCAGCGACGAGCGAAGGCGTTGAATACACTTGCCCGATGCATCCGGAAATCGTGCAAATCGGACCCGGAACTTGTCCGAAATGCGGAATGGCTTTAGAGCCGAAAATTTTTAGTTTAACGGACGCGCCCGACCCGGAATATTTGGATATGAAACGGCGATTTTGGATTTCCGCCGTTTTGACGATTCCGGTTTTTGCACTGGCAATGGCAGAAATGCTGCCGAATTTTCACGAGTTTATTTCACCGAAAATTTCGATTTGGATTCAATTTATTTTGGCGACGCCGGTTGTTCTGTGGGGCGGTTTTCCGTTTTTCGAGCGTGCTTGGACTTCCGTTAAAAATAACAGCCCGAATATGTTCACGCTGATTGCCATCGGAACGGGCGCGGCTTATCTTTTTAGCCTTTTTGTATTGTTCTTTCCAGATTTTTTTCCCGCTTCGATGCGGAACGAACACACCGGATTGATTGCGGCTTATTTTGAAGCTGCGGCGGTGATTACAACGCTGGTTTTGCTCGGACAAGTTTTGGAATTAAGAGCCAGAAGCCAAACTTCGAGCGCAATTAAAGAACTTCTCGGACTCGCGCCCGAAACGGCAATCGTCGTTTTCGACGACGGCAGCGAAGAAAAAATCGCGCTCAAAGACGTGCAAATCGGCGCGAAACTGCGAGTTAAAGCTAACGAAAAAATCCCGACCGACGGCACAATTTTGGAAGGCGAAACTTCGGTTGACGAATCAATGGTGACGGGCGAATCAATTCCGGTCGAAAAAACAACGGGCGACAAAGTTATCGGCGGAACAATCAACGGCAGGCGCAGCTTTGTAATGAAAGCGGAAAAAATCGGCGGCGACACGCTGCTCGCGCAAATCGTCCGAATGGTCAGCGAAGCGCAGCGTTCACGCGCTCCGATTCAAAGATTAGCCGATATTGTTTCAGGTTATTTTGTTCCTGCGGTTATTGTTGTGGCGATTGTCGCGTTTATTGTCTGGCTCGTTTTCGGCAGTTTCGCATACGCTTTGGTGGCGGCAGTTTCGGTTTTGATTATCGCTTGCCCGTGCGCTCTAGGCTTGGCAACGCCGATGTCAATTATGGTCGGCACGGGACACGGCGCGCGGCACGGCGTTCTGGTGAAAAAGGCGGAAGCACTGGAGATTTTAGAAAAGGTCAATGTCATTGTCGTGGATAAAACCGGCACATTAACCGAGGGAAAACCGCGCCTTCAAAAAGTTGTCGCGCTGCCGGATTTTACCGAAAACGAAATCTTAAAACTTGCCGCCAGCCTCGAAAAATCAAGCGAGCATCCGCTTGCGGAAGCAATAATTAAAGGCGCGGAAGAACAAAAAATCGAACTTGCAACGGTTAAAAATTTTGAATCCGTGACCGGCAAAGGAGTTTTCGGAACGGTTGACGGCAGAAAAATTTTGCTTGGCAACGCCAAACTGATGGCGGACAACGGCGTTGATTTTTCACAGAACGAAAAAGCGGACGAACTCCGCGCGTTGGGTCAAACCGTGATGTTTGTCGCCGCCGGCGGAAAACCTGCCGGACTCGTCGGCGTGGCTGACACAATTAAAGAATCGGCTAAAGAAGCTATCGGTGAACTTCATCGCCAAAAAATCGAAGTCGTTATGATGACGGGCGACAATGCGAAAACCGCCGAAGCCGTAGCGCGGGCATTAGGCATTGACAAAGTTTTCGCTGACGTTCTGCCTGACCAAAAAGCCGAAAAAGTTAAGCAGTTACAAGCCGAAGGAAAAACGGTGGCGATGGCTGGCGACGGCGTGAACGACGCGCCCGCGCTGGCTCAAGCCGAAGCCGGAATAGCGATGGGAACAGGCACTGACGTAGCAATGGAATCGGCTGATATTACACTTTTAAAAGGTGATTTGCGCGGCATCCTGCGGGCTATCAAATTGAGCAAAGCGACAATGAAAAATATCCGCCAAAATCTGTTTTTCGCGTTTGTTTATAATCTCGTCGGCGTTCCCATCGCGGCTGGCGTTTTATATCCGTTTTTCGGGTTGCTGCTCAGCCCGATGATTGCCAGCGCAGCGATGACTTTCAGTTCAGTTTCGGTTATCTTAAACGCATTACGGTTGAGAAATCTAAAATTATAATCGGAGAAAATTATGAAACGTAAAATTTTATCTTTTTTATTGGTCGCGGCTGTTTTTATCACAACAGTATCGGCTCACGATTTGTTTTTGAAGTTGGACAGCTTTTTCGTCGGAGTTAATGACAAGATTTCCGTCAAAATCTTGAACGGCTCATTCCAGGCGAGCGAAGGCGCGATTACGTTTGCGCGGTTAAAAGATAAAAGTGTCGTTTCGCCTTCGGGGACGCGCGCGAATCCGAAGGAAGCGGATTTTACCAAAGAGGAAACGACATCTTTTCTGAATCTGCAACCGACTGAGGAAGGTAATTACGTCGTCGGGCTTTCGACGATGGAGCGTGAGATTGATTTGAAAGCAAAGGATTTTAACGAGTATTTGATTGAAGACGGCATTCCCGACACGCTTGCCGAACGAAAGCGCAAAAAGCAATTGACGAAAGACGTGCGCGAGCGATATTCAAAGCACGTCAAAACTATTTTTCAAACGGGCAATAAACAAACCGACAATTACAAAACCGCGCTCGGCTATCCGGTGGAAATTATTCCGCAAACAAATCCATACAAATTGAAAACGGGCGATACTTTTGAATTTTTGTGTTTAAAAGACGGCAAACCTCTGACGAATCAATTCGTGATGACCGGACGCGACAGCGGCGGAAAGCTAATCGTCGGCGAAAACATTCGCACCGACAACAAAGGCATCGCTAAAATTAAGTTGAACGGCGCGGGCAAATGGTATGTGAAATTTATCAATATGATGCCGCTCAAAGACCCGAAAATAAATTATGAATCCAAATGGGCGACATTAACTTTTGAGATAAGATAGTTCTTTGTGAACAAATCAAACGCGAAAATTTTGATTGCCGACGATGACGACTCGCTTCGGCGCGTGCTTGAATTTCAATTACAGGAAGCGGGCTACGAAGTTTTGACGGCGGAAAACGGCACGCGGGCATTGGAGATTTTTTCATCCGGCGCGGTTGATTGTTTGATAACCGATTGGCGAATGCCGCAGATGTCGGGCGCGGAATTGTTGCAGCGCGTCGGGGCGATAACGAGCGAAACGCCGGTTATCGTCATCACAGCTTTCGGCGATGTCGAAACGGCGGTCGAGGCGATGCGCGGCGGCGCGTTCGATTTTATTTCCAAACCGTTCAACCGCGACGCAATTCTTCTGACGGTTCAAAAGGCTCTGAAATACGGACAAGTGTTTGCTGAAAATCGCCGTCTGCGCCGTCTCGTTCACAAAGATTTCCGGCTGGAAAATGTCGTCGGAAATTCCGAAAAAATGCGGCAGGTTTTTCATCTAGTCGAGCGCGTCGCTCAAACCGACGTAACGGTTTTAGTCGAGGGCGAAAGCGGCACGGGAAAAGAATTGATTGCCAAAGGTATTCACTTTTCCGGCTCGCGCAAAGACAAGCCGTTCGTGGCGATAAACTGCGCGGCGATTCCCGACGGCTTGATTGAAGCCGAGCTTTTCGGTTATAAAAGAGGCGCGTTCACCGGCGCAGTTTCGGAATCGAAAGGAAAGTTCGAGGAAGCGAATGGCGGAACGCTTTTTCTCGATGAAATCAGCGCGATGCCGCTTGCTTTGCAAACCAGACTTTTGCGCGTTTTGCAGGAACAGGAAATCACGCGCTTAGGCGAAAACGCGACACGCAAAATCAACGTCCGAATCATCGCCGCGACGAACGAAAACTTAACCGAATTGATAAAGCAAAACGAGTTTCGGGAAGATTTATACTATCGTCTGGCGGTCGTGCCGATTCATTTACCTGCGTTGCGCGACCGGCGCGAAGACATTCCGCTTTTGACCGAACATTTTCTTAAAAAATCCGCCGCCAAACACGGCATCAAACCTCTGCGAATCGAACGCGAAGTTTTTAACGCATTTTTCAATTACGTTTGGATGGGAAACGTCCGCGAACTCGAAAACGTCGTCGAACGAATGGTCGTGCTGTCGAATGGCGAAACTTTGTCTTTGCAGGACGTTCCCGAAAACATCAAAAATCCGCAAACCTCTTCGGATAATCTCTGGTTTTCTTTGCCGAATGAGCCGATAAATTTGGAATCAATCGAAAGCGAAATCATCCGCGCGGCGTTAAATCGTTTTGATGGCAATCAGTCGCAGACAGCCAGATATTTAGGCATCACGCGCAGCGCGTTGATTTATCGAATGCAGAAATATAATTTAAGCGACGATTAAAGACGCTTTTTAAATCTTTTTCTTCGCCTACCATTTGACCTTGGAGCTGATTCCAACCTTTATACTTCATTTGTGAGCTTTAAAAAATCTGAAAATGAGTTTCTGCAAATCGGAGAATTAGCTGAATTGACCGAAGTCAGCCGCGATACTTTGCGCCATTACGAGCGCAAAGGCGTTTTGCCGCGCCCGGCTCGTTCGGCAAAAGGTTATCGTCTTTATCCGGTAAAAGCAGTTGAGTGCGTCCGCCTCGTTCGCCGCGCGTTGGCGGTCGGTTTCACTCTCGACGAACTTGCCCGAATTCTTGCCGAACGCCAACAAGGGTGCGCGCCGTGTCGGGATGTTCACGCGCTCGCTGTTGCCAAATTAAAAAATTTGAATGACCGCCTGCGCGAGATGGAAATGCTACGCGGCGAACTCGAAACGATTATCGGCGATTGGGACGAGCGGCTGGCGACACAATCAACCGACGCTCCCGAATATTTGCTTGAAACGCTTGCCCATTCTTCGGAAAGCGAAATTTATCACCGAATCAAAGCTCCTGCCGAGAATCTTCTCAGTCGAAAAAGGAAAGTAAAGAAATGAAAATTAAATATTTACGGACGTTTATATTTTTCAGCGCGTCGGTAATTGTCGCCGCTTGCAGTTCGCCGTCAAACTCAAATCAACCAACTGCCAATCATCAAACACACGACTCGCACCAGATGGAAGTGAACGAGCGCGGCGATAAAGCGATGGGCTTTTCGCACGAAAAAACGACACATCATTTTCGCCTGTTCGCTGACGGCGGCGCAATTGAAGTAACGGCAAACGACTCGCAGGACGCGACGAGCCGCGACCAAATCGACGCGCATCTTTCGCACATCGCGCAGATGTTCGCGGCGGGCAATTTTGATGCGCCAATGCTTACGCACGGCAAAACTCCGCCAGGTGTTCCCGTTCTGCAAAAATTGAAATCGGAAATTAATTACACTTATGAGCAGATGGAAAACGGCGGGCGTGTTCGCATCACGACAAAAAACCCGGAAGCAATCGCGGCGGTTTATGAATTTCTGCGATTTCAAATCAGCGATCATCAAACTGGAGATTCGCTTGGAATAATGCGAGAGCGAAAAGCGATTCGGTTGGCGTATAATATCGTTTGATGAAACGCTTTTTGCCGCACATGACAATCGGTTTGGTTATCGTTCTCGTAACGGTCTTGCATTTTCTGACGCCGCTCGACCAAATCGTCTGGCACGAAGTTTATCAGCGTCTTTACTACATTCCGATAATCGCCGCCGCGCTTCTTTACGGCTTACGCGGCGGACTTGCCGCTTCTATTTTTACGACGTTCGTTTATTTTCCGCATATTTTTCTTCATTGGCAGCACGCTCATTTCGATTACTCAATCAATCAATATGCCGAAATTGTGATTTTCAATCTTGTCGGCGGCGTAATGGGCGCACTCGGCGACCGCTTGCGGCAAGCGCGAACTCGTGCCGAGCGCAATGCAGAAGAACGACAAAAGGCTTACGATGAATTGCAAAAAACTTTTGAACAGCTTTTGCAAGCCGAAAAACTGTCTTCTCTCGGCGAACTTTCCGCCGGAATCGTCCACGAAGTTCGCAATCCTTTAGCGGCAATCAAAGGCGCGGTTGAGATTTTGGAAGACGAACTTGCCGAGAACAGTCCGCGCCGTGAATTTGCCGATTTAGCGAAAAGAGAAGTCGAAAGACTCGATAAACTCGTCGGCGAATTCCTTCGTTTCGCGCGTCCGGCAAAATTAGCGTTCGCGGCGGCAAATCTGAATGAAATTGCCGAATCCGTCATTTGGCTCGTCGAAAATCAAGCCACGTCGCAATCGGTAGCGATTGAGAAAGATTTTCAAGAGAATTTGCCAGTCGTTTTGGTTGATGCCGAACAAATCAAACAGGTTTTACTAAATTTGGCAATCAACTCTCTACAAGCAATGCCAAACGGCGGACAGCTCGTTTTTCGCACTTCGCAAACGGAAGAATTCTGCATTTGCGAGATAACGGATACGGGAAACGGAATCGAAATTGAAGTTTTGCCGAAAATCTTTGATCCGTTTTTTACTACTAAAGAAAAAGGAGTCGGACTTGGGCTTTCGATAGCGCACAAAATCGTCGCTCAACACGGCGGGAAATTAGCAGTTTCAAGACGTGAAAATAAAACATTTTTCTCTCTGCACTTACCTGAGAAAAACTAATTCAAATAAATGTGTATAGCAAAAATTTTTGCTGCTGTTTGCTAATCCTGTAAGTTTCACTATCGGTAATTGGTTTGGTACGAAGATATTTGTAAAGTTCGCGGCATTTCAAATGTGCAGTATGAAACAATAACTTGTCCTGGTTGTTTAAGCCTGAACGAAGTTAAGACAGCCACCGTTTTAGACAGTTAAATCTAAAATCTAAAATTAGTATGAATCGTTTTGTGAACGAGCGAAAAAACAATTGGCAGCGTCTCGAAGATTTGCTTTCTATTTTAGAAACTTCTTCCTTGCGCGGACTTTCGCGTATGGAAGTGCGCGAGTTCGGTGAGCTTTACCGCCGTGCCGCTTCCGATTTGGCAATTGCCCGCTCTGAGACGCGCGACCCGAAACTCGTTAATTATCTGAACAGTTTAGTCATTCGCGCACACGGCAAAATTTATCGCGCCGAGAGTCAAGGCACAAATCTCGTCTGGAATTTTTTCACAAAGGATTTTCCGCAGACTTTCCGCAAAAATTTTCGCTATTTTGCAATTGCCTTTGCGGTTTTCGCGGGCTGTGCGGTTTTGGGTTTTATTGTTACGTGGCGCGATATGGATTTTTCGCAATTCGTCTTTGCCGACGTGAGCGATATGGTTAGAGCGAACGAAAAATGGTGGTTAAGTTTAAACGACGCAAACCAAATCGGTTCGAGTCAAATTTTAACCAACAATATCTTAGTTACGTTTCGGGTGTTTGCAATGGGCGCGTTTTTCGGCATCGGCGCGATTTACGATTTGGCGTTTGAAGGCGCAAGGCTCGGAAGCGTGTTTGCAGTTTGCTATAAAATTGATGCAGCTTTCGGAAACGCTTTGGCGAGCTTTGTCGTCGGACACGGCGTTATCGAGCTTTCGTGCATTTACATTTGCGGCGGCGCGGGAATGATGATTGGCTACGCGATGATAAATCCGGGCGATTTGACCAGAGCGCGAGCCTTAAAAAAGAAAGGACTCGAAGCCGCGCGGATTGTTATCGGCTGCGCGTTTCTGTTGGTGATTGCGGGAATTATCGAAGGTTTTTTGTCGCCGTCCGACCTTCCGCCGTTGGTAAAATTCGGCACGGGAATCTTGACGGGAATTGTGATGTATTCCTATTTGTTTTTAATCGGAAGAGATAAAGAAAGTATTTAATAAGATAACCGGCAAAAGGTTTTCGCTTTGGACAATAGCAGCGAAACTTGGCACAATAAACGAGTGAATCTGACATCTCTCGAAACCAAAATTTTAACATCGTAATTTACGATTTTCGACCGGACAATAGTAACAACCTGAAATTTTATTTTCTCAAAATATAAGGTCTAAAATCTAAGATAAAGTAATGGAATCAGTTGATTTGGAAAGGGAAATTTTAGAGACAACCGGTTTACGCCTTGTCTCCGACAATAAAAAGCCTCAGCAGTTTCCGAAAATCGAAAAGCAATTCGTTAATTTTTTGTTTCTGCGCGTTAATTCCGATTGGCGCAAACTCGACGCGGAAACGAGGCGGATTTTTAAGAACGAATTTCAAAACATTTTCGATGAATTCAGCGAAAATCTTTTGCTTTTCAGTTATTCGCTCGTCGGATTCGATTCAAAAGCGGATTTGATGTTTTGGCGCATCGGCGAGTCTTTGGACTTGATTCAGGAAATGACCGCGCGGCTTTACCGCACGAATCTGGGAAGTTTTCTCGAAACTACCGACAACTATCTTTCCTTTACAAAAAAGCGGATGTTTATAGCTTCAAACGAAAATAACGCCGAAGACCGTTTTCACATTGTTGCGGGCGCGAAAAAATATCATTTTCTTTATCCGTGCGCGAAAAACCGCGATTGGTATGATAAATCCGAAGAAGAACGCCACCAGCTTATCGAAGAAAATTTTATGGTCGGGAAAAAGTTCGAGAATATAAAAATTCATCTGACGCACGCCTTCGGTTTCAGCGATGAAGAGTTTATCGTAAGTTTTGAGACCGACGAGCCGAAGGATTTTCTCGCGCTTGCCGAAGAATTGCGGCAAACAACCGCGAGCCGTTTTATGTTGCGCGGATTGCCCGTCTATACTTGTCGGCAACGTGATTTGACGGAATGTCTCGACGCGCTTGGATAGTCCAAAGTCTAAAGTTCAAAGCCCAAAGTCGAAAACGGTTTGGGCTTTGAACTTCTTTGGACATTGGACTTTGGAGTATGATTGTTGCTCGAAAATTTATCATCAGCGGATTTGTGCAGGGTGTCGGCTTCCGGTTTTTCGCCCAACGCGCCGCCGCGCGCCATCAAGTTCGAGGCTATGTCTGTAATATGAAAGACGGACGAGTCGAAGTCTTGACCGAAGGAAATGAGAAAGAAGTCGAAGCATTCAAACACGATTTGACGACGGGACCGAAGTTTTCAAAAGTTGAGCATCTCGAAGAAATAGTTTTAGAGCCGAGCAATTTATATTCATCATTTAGAATCGAAAGATAACGAATCAATTACGAATTTCAAATTACGAATTACGAATTTAAGCACAAGACAAATTCATAAGTTGAAATTCGTAATTCAAACAATATGGATCATTTAAGAAAACTAATACGCGAAGTGTCTGATTTTCCGAAGGCGGGCATCAATTTTTACGACATTACGACTCTTCTGAAAGACGCGGAAGGCTTAAAGCAAACGATTGACGCGCTTGGCGAACAATTTAAAGATGAAAAGATTGACACAGTTATCGGTGTCGAATCGCGCGGTTTTATCTTTGCCGCGCCGCTCGCTTATCATCTGAACGCGGGCTTTGTTCCCGTTCGCAAACCGAAAAAACTGCCCGCCGAAAAAGTTTCCGTGTCGTATGATTTGGAATACGGGCAAGACACTTTGGAGATGCACAAAGATGCTGTCGGCGAAGGGCATCGCGTTTTAATCGTTGACGATTTGCTCGCCACCGGCGGAACGGCGAAAGCGGTCGTTGATTTGGTCGAAGGCTTGGGCGGCAAAATTGTCGGACTGCTTTTTCTCGTCGAACTCGATTTCCTGAAAGGGCGCGAAAAATTTGACGGTTACGATGTGCGGTCTTTAATCAGATACGACTCTTAACTGCTGGACAATACAAAATCCAAAATCTAAAATCGAAAATACTTTACGCTCCCGTAGCTCAGTTGGATAGAGCGAGAACCTCCTAAGTTCTAGGTCGCAGGTTCGATTCCTGCCGGGGGCATTTTCCTTCAAAGCAAAATTTAATGAGTGATGCAGAAACAAAAATTTGCACCAAGTGCGACATAGAAAAAGATATTGATGAATTTTCTTTTCGTTGGCGTGCAAAAAACAAAAGACATCCCTGGTGTCGTCCTTGCACCCGAACTCACAATATGAATCGTTATTATGCGAATCATTCTCATTATACAAAGCATCACACTTTGCTGACAACAAATAAACGTCAAGAAAAAATGCTGCAGGTTTTGGAATATCTGCAAACTCACCCGTGCATTGATTGTGGAGAATCAGACCCGATTGTTCTTGAGTTTGACCACCGTGACATTACCGAAAAAATTCGTGCGGTTGCGCAGTTAATTACAGAAAATTGCGGTTGGGAGAAGATTTTTACGGAAATTGAAAAATGCGATGTTCGATGTGCGAACTGTCATAGAAGAAGAACTGCAATTAAGCGCGGGTATATGCGAGCGATTCTTACTCAAAAAAATGTTTGAAAAATATTTTTTGAATTTTCTGGAAAGGAAAAGCGAATAAACCTTTCTATAAACAACGGAAGAAAAAAGGTGGTCAAGTGCAGTGGCAAGCAAAAGGCTTTCCCGAAATTCCGCCGAAGTTTATTCATAATCTCCGAAAATAGAAACTTTTAGCCGCATTTGTCCGAACAAGTGCGGTTTTTTTGTTCTGGATAATCTTTAGCCGTGACAAACACGAACAAGCACGAAAAATCTTTTTTTACTTCGTGTTCTTTCGTGTTTGTGCGCGGCTGATTCTCTTTTTCTTTCACTTGTGGCAATTTATTGAATATGCAAAAAGTTGTAACCGCCGAAGAAATGCGCGAGATTGACCGATTGACGACGGAAAAATACGGCATTCCGTCAATTCTCTTGATGGAAAACGCCGCGCACGCTGCCGCTCGCGTTATCACGGAAAAACTCGGCGGCTCGGTTGCAGGGAAATCATTTTTGATTCTTTGCGGCAAGGGCAACAACGGCGGCGACGGCGCGGCTCTGGCGCGGATTTTGTGGACGCTGGGCGCGAATGTTCAAGTTATTTTATTTGGAAAAGTCGAAGAGACCAAAAACGATGCGAAAACCAATTTTGAAATTTACAGCAAAATTCAAAACACCACGAATAATTTCGACATACCGTTTGAACTTATCGAGATAGAAAACTTTTTTGAATACGCGGAGAACATTATTACTTTTATTGATGTAGCAAAGGCAGCTTGTATAATTGACGCGCTTTTTGGCACTGGTTTGACTTTGACAAGACCGTTGGATGTAGAATTTTGTACTATGTTGGAATTTTTTTCCGACTTAAAATTTCTCAACCCGAATTGGAACTTGCCGTTGTATGTTTCTTTAGACGTTCCTTCCGGCTTATATTCAGATATTAACAAAGTATATGATGCACATTTTTTCGCTGATATAACAGTTACATTCACCGCGCCGAAACTTGCCAACGTCTTTCCGCCCGCGTCTAATTTTAACGGCGAACTTATTACTGCAAATATAGGAAGTCCGCAAGAATTGATTGATAATTCGCCGTCGCAAACTTTTGTCGCTGAAAAACAAGACGCGCAAAATTGGTTAAATGAAACAAAGGTTAAAAATGATTCATATAAAAAAACGCGCGGAACGGCTTTAATAATCGCGGGTTCAAAAAATTATTCGGGTGCGGCGGCACTTGCGGCAAACGCTTGTTTCGCGGCGGGTGCGGGAATGGTTTCAGTCGGCGTGCCGGATTCGATACGAGAGATTGTCGCAGCGAAGATTTCGGATGAAATTATTATTAAAAGTTTTGCCGAAACAAAAAACGGCGCGTTTGCTGAAAGTGCCGCGAAAGACGTTTTGGAAGCGAGCGAAAAAATGAATGTCGTCGCGCTCGGCTGCGGTTTGACAAGTGATGACGCAGGCACGAAAAACTTTGTGCGCGAAGTTGTCGAAAACAGAAAAACGCCGATTGTTATTGATGCCGACGGATTAAATTCGCTCGCGCCGTTTGATTTGCAAGGCTCAAATGAATTGCCGATTATTTTAACGCCGCACATCGGCGAATTTGAAAGACTTGTTGGCAAAAAGGAAATCAAAGATAAAATCGAAGCGGCGCGTGAATTTTCTCAAAAACACAATGTAATTTTACTTCTTAAAGGCGAGCGAAGTTTAACTGCATCACCGAACGGTGAAGTCGTGATAAATCCGACGGGAAACGCGGGGATTTCGCGTGCCGGTTCGGGCGACACTTTGACGGGAATCATCACGGCATTTTTGGCGCAAACTTACGGCATCGAAAAACCGAATCTGGAAAACACTTTTCAAACAGTTGTTGCCGCGCTTTATATTGTGAGTCTGGCGGGCGACATCGCGGCGGAAAAGTTCGGACAGAGATTGATGACCGCGACGGACATTCGAGAATGTTTAGGCGAAGCGATAAAATCAATTACGAATTAAAAATTACGAATTAAGAATGTTCGATGAGCAAACCGACAAAGACCGAAGACCAAAGACCGAAAACCGAAAATTATATTTGTAATTCGCCTGAAGAAACTTTTGATTTAGGCGAAAAACTCGGAGAATCTTTGCGCGGTGGCGAAATCATTTTGCTTTCAGGCGGACTCGGCGCGGGCAAAACTTTATTTACAAAAGGCATTTTATACGCGCTCGATTTTGACATTGACGAAGTGACTTCTCCGAGCTTTACACTCGTCAATTTATACAAAGCGAAATTCGACGTTTATCACATTGACTTTTGGCGTTTGGATGAAAATTCAGATGTCGCATTTGCCGTCGGACTAGACGAGATTCTGGAAGACGAAACGGCGATTGTCATAATCGAATGGTCGGAAAGATTAAAGAAAATCACATTTCCCAATAAAATTATTCGCGTGAAAATAGAAGGCGACGGTGACGATGCAAGGAAGATAAAAGTGAATAACGAATAGTGAAAAGTAATTATTTTAATTTTTCACTATTCACTATTCGTTATTCACTTTTTAGATATTTCTTGCCTTTCAATTTTTTTGGCAACAAATCCTTCATCGTGTATTTTTCGTAACCTTCACCGTAACCGATTTCCTTCATTAATTTCGTCGGGGCGTTTCGCAGATTCATCGGCACGGGCAAATTTCCGAGTTTTTTTGCGTCGTCGAGTGCTTCCATATAAGCGTTATACGCGCTTTTGTCTTTTTTGCAATTCGATAAATACGCAACGCCGTGCGCGAGATTTATTCCCGCTTCGGGCAATCCGACGGTTTCGACGGCGCGAAACACCGCGTTTGCGACAACTAAAGCCGTCGGCTGCGCGAGTCCGATGTCTTCGGACGCAAAAATTACCATTCGGCGGGCGATAAATTTCGGGTCTTCGCCCGATGCAATCATTCGCGCCAGATAATAAATTGCCGCGTCCGGCTGGCTCGCCCGCATTGATTTGATAAACGCGCTGATGATGTTGTAATGTTCTTCGCCTTGTTTGTCATAGCGCAGAAATTTCGACTGCAAAGTGTCTTTGAGCGTTTCGAGATTGATTTTTTCCTCATAAAGCCGCGCCGTATTTTCAATCATCGTAATCGCCTGACGCGCGTCGCCGTTCGCCATTGCAATTAACCACTCTTTTGCTTCCGTATCTAATTCGTGTCCGGTTCGGTCAATAATCGTCGCCATTTCTTCGGGCGATAATTCATCCAAAACAAACACGCGGAGACGCGAAAGCAACGCGGCAATAATTTCAAAACTAGGATTTTCCGTCGTCGCGCCGATGAGAACGAGTTCGCCGTTTTCGACAAACGGCAAGAGAAAATCTTGCTGCGCTTTATTAAATCGGTGAATCTCGTCGAGAAATAAAACTCGCGGACGGTTTTCATTTCGCGGCTCTTTGACGATTTTGCGAATGTCTTCCTTTCCAGCGGAAACGGCGGAAAGCTCATAAAAATCGGCGTTCACCGCATTTGCATAAATTCGCGCCAGAGTTGTTTTACCAACTCCGGGCGTTCCCCAAAGCACAAATGAAAAAATATGTTTTTGCTCGATTGCCAGACGAAGCGGTTTGCCCGCGCCGACCAGATGCGTCTGCCCGACGAATCCGTCTAAATTTTGCGGTCTGATTTTGTTGGCTAAAGGCTGCATAAAAGATTAGCGAGAATAGGACACTAATTTATTAGGATTATTGAAGGTTAGTTAAGATTCATCCTAAAAATCTTAACAAATCCTCATAAATCAGTGTCCTATTATTTAGATTTATTCCGGCACAAGCGCAGTGCGAAAGCCGAGCAACGCCCAATCCGCAGTCGTTTCGATTTCGTGAATGTAGGAGAAATCGCCGGGCGCGTTTGAGCCGACGGCATAGCATTTGGCGTTGCCGTGTTCATCGCGGTAAAAGCCGAGTTCGAGCGATTCGGTTGCGCTCCACTCTTTATGAAAAACATTTCCGATGAGATTGTAAACAACCGGCGGACAAATCGTCAGGCGATAACCTTTCGGCATCAAACCGCGCTCTTGCCATTCTTGAGAAACGAGATTGACGAATGCGCGAAGCGAAGCGTAACTATGCGAATAGCGCGTGCCGGAAGTGAAATGAGCGCGTCCCAAATATGCGGCAAACGGGTCGGCTTTGGCTTCAAATCCGTATTGCGTTCCGTAAAATTGGCGATTGTCCGGCAAGTATTTTGGTTTTAGAGTGGTTTCGACTCCGATAATTTGCCCTTGATGTCGCCGGTGTCCTTCCATAATCGCTCGATACGAACTGCTTTTTTGATAATCACGATTCGACGAATCGAACCGCATCGTCGGGTAAAGCCGCGCCCGATAGTCTTCAGTGTCAATGTGAACGGTTTCTGCAGACGGAATAATGTGCCACTCGATATTAAAACGCGCGAGGTGTTCGGCAGCCGTCGTCGAAATGACAATTGATTCGGTGACTTCACGCGAAATCAATTCGGTTTTTGAATCAAGCTCGAAAAATTCGCGCAGTTTGTTTTCTCTTTCCACAATCCAATCGTTCATAATCGTTTATTCTAAGATAAATTTTCAAAAATATGTATCAAACAGGAAATTTAAGGTGTAAAATTATTTCGTTTGAAAAGTGATTTGTTCGTTTTCGTTTTTTAGTTCGGCAAATTAGATTTATGAAAATATCTTTCATTGTTTTATTATTTGTTTCTTTTATCTCGATTTTTTATTGTGTTCAAACGACCGAATCGAGAAATAATTCGACCGCTCAAAACACAAACAAAAACGTGAGTGAAAAAACTTTTTTGCCCGAATTAGAACCTTTGCCGAAAATTGAAAATCCGCGCATCGTCATCAAAAAATCGCAAAGAACGCTCGAACTTTTTGACAGCGACAAACTAATCAAAACTTATAAAATCGCGCTCGGTTTCGCGCCCGTCGGCGATAAGGAACAGGAAGGTGACGGCAAAACGCCCGAAGGCGATTTTTATATTTTTACCAAAAACGACCGAAGCCAATTCTATCTTTCTTTGGGCATAAGTTACCCGAACATTGAAGATGCCGAACGAGGTTTGAAGACAAAGCTGATTACAAAAGTAGAATACGACAAAATTGTTCAAGCCGTAAAAAATAAAAAAATGCCGTTACAAAACACAAGGCTCGGCGGCGAAATCTATCTTCACGGCGGCGGAACTTCGGAAGATTGGTCGCGTGGCTGTGTCGCGCTGAAAAACGAGGAAATAAAGGAAATTTTCCATGCGATTCCGATTGGAACACGAGTGAAAATCCAGCCGTAAAATTTAAGTTCAAAGTTTAATTTTCAAAATTCAAAATTTCAACTTAAAATCGTCTTGAACTTGAAACTTAAAGATTTTTGTTTGATACTTGATAAAAAGATAAAGTTTCAAAACAACTTTGAACTTTGAATCTTAGATTTTGAATTAACGGAGAGAAAATATGCCATATCCAGAAATAATGATACAAGGAATGCGTCAAGAATTGGCGCAGATTGGAATTGAAGAAACGAAAACGCCTGAAGCGGTAAAAGACGCGGTAGAAAATACGGACGGAACATTGATGGTTATCGTCAATTCGGTTTGCGGCTGCGCGGCGGGTGGCGTGCGTCCGGGAATTGCGATGGCTTTGCAAAATTCCGAAGCGAAACCGAATAAATCAATCACGGTTTTTGCCGGTGCGGATATTGACGCAACCGATGTCGCGCGAAATTATTTTTCAGGTTACGCGCCGTCTTCGCCCGCTATCGGTTTGATAAAAGACGGCAAACTCGTCGAAATGTTTGAACGCCGCGACCTCGAAGGTCGTCCGCCGGCGATGATTGCCCAAGCTCTCGCTTCGGCTTTCAACAAGCATTGCACAAAGACGGAAGCCGCCAATAACTAAAAAATATTCTTCTTGATTTTTTTGAAGCATCCGTCTTTAACCGGCGGACGCTTTTTCTTTCAGTGAGAAATTTATTGATTTTATCGAACGAAACTTTGTAGAGTAAAGCGGCTTTGTTGCATAAATTACTCATTTGTTTTCAAGAGTTTAGAAAATACAAAAACCAGAAAATTGCTGTTTTGGCGTTATTTTGGCATTTATTGATTACTTAAACTATTGAAAAATAACAAATTATTTATGCAACAAAGCCGAGTAAAGCTGAAAGTTTCCAAGACATTCTGCTTAACCGAAAAATTACATTGCTTGAGCAAATTCTACAAAATTCGCCGCGTAAGTTTCTAAAGATTTCAAAGCAAGTTTGCCCAGTTTCTGCGGCGTATCTGATTTGAAAAGATTTGCTCCGCCGTAGACGACGTGAACAGGAGAACGTGATTCGTAAATCGTAACTCCTGACTCGCGGCTCGGTGTTTCGAGTTTTGAATAAAAATTCCCAAGATGTGTTTCGGGAAAAGTTTGTTTCATTACACAAACTTTACATCAAAATAACCTGAGTAACCATTGACTTGAGGTTGTATCTCATATAAAATCCCTGTGATTTATCTATTATAATTACAGGGAGGAAAAGCATGAGTTTTAAGAATCTAAAGGTTTTGCAAATAGGGATTTTGTCTTTACTCTTTGGTGTTATGTCGCTGGCTGTATCGGTTTCCGCACAGACCAACAACAACACTAATACTTTTCGTACCGAAACTACGCGCACGGAAGTTAGAGAAAATGACACTGATTGGGGATGGCTGGGATTGCTTGGTTTGGCGGGTTTAGCCGGTCTTTTAAAGAAACCAAAACAAGTAGTAGTTGAACGCGATGATGTAAATCGCGGAGATAATGTAAATCGCGCACCGTAAATTTCCCCGTCAAACGTTAAATAAATTACTCTGATAGGCATTAGGATTCGGTTCTTAATGCCTATTTAGTTTTCTCATTTAAGTTTTGTTATTCCCTTTAGGGCATTAAATCTGTAAAATGGTTTAATGCCGAAATCTAAAAAAGCTGAGCTCGATAAAAAAGGTTTTGATGAAGTTCAATGGAATAAATACTTTCGTCGTTATCAACAGGA
>JAABUN010002190.1_pt1 | contig 36294 bp, 34 predicted proteins | sample 5559311 | NCBI WGS metagenome assembly JAABUN01 (sample SAMN10711877, study PRJNA513370) | rock metagenome | isolation source: Antarctica rocks | place: Antarctica: Victoria Land, Siegfried Peak sud | reverse complement strand
TTGTGTTCGGTCAGCGCAACTCGTTTCATTCGCTTCGGGCACACGTCTGTCGTAAGATCGCCGCGCATAACTTCGCCTTTATGTTCGCTGTCTAGCCTCTCGTAGCCCCTAGCAGTCGAGGTATAATCTGATTCTGACCTAAGACCGGCTCGAGGCGCAGTGAGTTTGAGCGCGTAGCATCCGTACGCTCCACGCGCCCAAACCTCACCGACCGCCCCTAGCGGCGTATCGGCGCGGGCCGCGTCAACGCGACCAGACGGTCGAAATCGTCGGGGGTGGCGTCGTCTAGTGCCGCCTTGTTACGACGCAGTTCGCCGCAGCGCCCGCAGCGGTGGACGATGACCCAGCCTTTTCTACCGTTATATTCAGCCCCGACAGGTTCCAGCGGGCCGTGGCAGGGGTTCGCCCGGTCGCCCGGAAAAGTGTCGACGTGGAGCGAGTAGAGGCAAAACGGGCAGTGGTTACGGTACGACCCGTTTTGCAGCGGCGGTACCGGCTCGCCGCAGTGCAGGCAGGAAAAGCCGGTGTTCGTCCCCTGGGCGGTAAAGCGGCGCACCGGCTGCTTACTGCGAAAGCGTGCCACCGGTCACGCCGTACTCGAGCGCCGGTTCGTCTTCGCCCACGAAAATGTTGACCGTTTGGGCGATCTCGGCTCCCATGGTGTCGCCGACCTGCGCGGTGACTTCGCGCCGTCCGGCGATCTCGTCGTCTAGGCTCAGCGTAACGGCGGTGCCGCAGGGAAACTTGGTCAGTAGGTCACGGCTGACCGCGACGTAGGCCCACGCCTCGAGGGGGACGCCACACGCCCCTTCAGTTCCGGTCGCGTAGGCGAAACCGATCCGCCCCAGCGGTACGCTGCCGGTCAACACTGCCGCCGCTTCAGCTTCAGACGCGGCGACCGCCTGCTCCGCCGTTGCGTCCGTCGCGTCGGCGTCCGGGGTTGCCGTGTCAGGTGTCGTCGTAGCGGCTGCGGTGTCGGTTGTCGTGTCGGACGGTACTGTGTCGGACGGTGCTGCGTCCGGCGTGGCGTCGTCCACCGCGTCGGTTCCGGCGTCGTCCGGATCAGAAGCTGCTTCGGCGGCCCTTGCGTCGCTGACGCGCTCTACCGGGTCGCTGATGTCTCCCACCCTCGAGGGCGCGCCGCTCAGCGCGAGGATGAGGATCAGCACCAGCAGTACACCGATGCCCGCGAGGAGCGCAAGGTCGAGCTGTCGCCTGTTCATGCTCTACAGTCTAGCCATTTGCCCCGCCGCTGTCGAGGTTTGGATAGGCGGGTCGCATCGCGTCGGGTTCGGTTTCGTTTGGCCTTTACAGGTTGGGGGCTCGTGTGCCTGTAGCGTATGGCTTGTAGAGGTCTATCTACGTGCCACAGGCTGCTTGCTACTTGCTATTTCCGCCCCGGCGCGGCCCTGCCAGGCGTTTTCCCGGTGACGGCCAGCACCACCCCCAGCAAAATCACCCCGACGCCCACGAATCCGGTGGGGCTGATCCGCTCACCGGCGAGGTAGACGCCGAGTAACACTGCTACGACCGGGTTGACGTAGGCGTAGCTGCTCAGCAGTGCGGGGCGAAGGGGGCGACTCAGCAGATAGACGTAGGCGCTGTAAGCCAACAGCGAGCCGAAGGTGGTGAGGTAGACCAAAGCGAGGCTCGAGGCGAGCGACGGCACCTGCGTCAGCGCCTCGCCACGCACCAGCGCCACCGGAACAAAAACCAGACCGGCTGTGAGCATCTGCGCGGCGCTCGCCATCATGCCGGGAGGTTGCGGCAGGCGGCTGCTCCAGACCGAGCCGAAGGCCCAACCGACCGGCGCAAAAAACAAGATCACCGCTGCAAGCGGATTCGCCCGCAGGTCGGCTTCGGCGTTCAGAAGCGCCACACCCACAAGCCCCAGACCCAGCCCCAGCCACTCAGGAACCCCGACGCGCCCACCCCAGAAGAGCGTAAAGAGCGCGAACCAGAGCGGCATAGTCGAGACCACCACGGCGGCGACGCCCGAAGAAACGCCCATCGACTCAGCTAGCGTAACGCTGCCTAAGCCGGTGACGAGCAGCAGCGTCCCGACGAAAGCCGAACTCCGCCACTGCACCGGGGTCGGATTTGGAAGGCCACGAAACCGCAGAAAGCCGTAGAGCAGGCCGCCAGCCAGCAAAAAGCGAACCGCCAGCATCGTGTACGGCGGAAGCGTTTCGACCGCAATCTTGATTGCAAAATACGTCGATCCCCAAACGAGATAGAGAACGCCGAGCGCCGCCACCGTCAAAGTTTGATGAGATGAACCCGTGGACGGGCTCACTGCGTCAGCCATATCGGTTTTTCGGGGCCGCGGGCAGGGTTGCAGAATTTGCTTGAGGTCATCCCTTCAGTGTGCTCGAGCCCCGCCAAAAAAGCTATCCGTTTCCTGTTCGGCAACTCTGGTTCGTCTCTGACATTAGGGGGCGACCCGAGGCAAGCTAAAGGCGCTCTGCCAGCGCAGGCTCAGGTTCTGACACGACATGCTCACTATCTTGCAAGATGCTCTCGGCAAACGCGCCCGCCTGACGCGGGTGCAGGCGGGTGTAGAGGCGGGGTTGGGCTCCCGGAAGCTCTACCAGCGCGTTGCACGCTCCCTTGCACAGATCGAAGCAGTCGTGGCGCAACACCTGAACGTCTACGCCTTTACGGGCGAAGGTCGTTTGCAACCCCGCCGCCAGCTCCGCTGCCCCGCGCCGGGTACAGCTTTTTGCGCGGCAGACGTGGACGGTAGCGTGCTTTTCGGTCTTTTCCATAAGGGTTCAAGCTATCACGGTGTCCCAGAGCGCAGTGTCATCCTTGACAAAGATAACATCGTTAAGTAGAGTATAGGCGTTATGACAGATGCCAAAACGACGAGAGCCACCCGCCTGCGAGAAAAGAGCGAAGCGCGGCGAAACAACCAAAAGCTCGAGGTGAAGCGCGCGCTGCTGGGCGCGGCCAGCGAGCTGTTTTTGGAGGGTGGGCTCGAGGGTTTTTCACTACGCGGCGTCGCCGAACGGGTCGGCTACTCCGCTACTACGGTCTACCTGTATTTCGAGAACAAAGACGATCTGCTCTTCGCCGTGTCGCTCGAGGGTTTCGAGGGCTTCGGACGGGCTTTGCAAACCGCCTACGACTCGACGCCCGATCCGGTCGAACGTATCGCCGCACTCGGCCGCGCGTACATCACTTTCGGGATGGCGCACCCCGCCCACTACCGCCTGATGTTTATGGAACGCGGCGAGTTTTTGACCAAAACAAATCCTCACGACCAGAAACCCACCGTCGACTCTTTCGGCATCCTTGTACGCGCCGTACATGAACTGTACGCGGCGGGCCGCGTCCGCGACCCAGACGCCGATCCGATGACCCTCGTATACACCATCTGGGCGGGCGTTCACGGCTTGGTCGCGCTTAGCCTCTGCGTGCCGCTACTGAGCCAGGCCGACCTGCACGCTCGCACCGAACATCTGCTCGAGGTGCTCTACCGAGGCTTCGCCGAAACCGGATAACCGCTCGCCACCTTCGGCCTGAAAGGAGACTCTACCCGCCATTTAGAAACCACACCGCTACCAGCCCCGTTCGATATTGCCTCACACTTAACACCGTTAAGAAGCTTATCTGCGTAGTTTACCCGTGCAAAGGAGATTACCGATGCTTACCCGCACCTACACTCACCTTCGGCAAACCCACACCCCGCTCACCCTCTCGGCGCTTATCACGGCCTTTTTTACGCTCCTCTTTCTCGTGGGTATATTCGCCGACCCGCGCGCAATTACCGGCGCACCGGCGTGGCTCAAACCGGCTAAGTTCGGCGTGTCGATCACGCTTTACAGCCTTACGCTGGTCTGGATTTTAGGTTTCATCGAGGGTCGCCGCCGACTGGTCGGAGTCTTGGGCTGGACGGTACTGGTTACGTTCGGGCTCGAGTGGGTCGCTATCATCACCCAGGTCGCGCGCGGCAGCACAAGCCATTTCAACGTCGCCACGCCCCTCGACGCGGCGCTGTGGGGACTTATGGCGGTCGCTATCGCCGTCCTCTGGGTGGCAAACTTTGTTATCGCCGGGCTGCTGCTTTTTCAACGCCCCAGGCGTCCGGAGAACCCCGCGTTTATCTGGTCGCTGCGTCTGGGCCTGATTCTTGCGATCATCGGTATGGGGCTGGGTTATCTGATGACCACGCCGACAGCGCAGCAGCTCGCAGGGTGGCAGGCGGGCGAGGCCGTAACGATTGCCGGAGCGCACACGGTCGGCCTGAACGACGGGGGCCGGGGTTGCCGGTGGTGGGTTGGAGCACAGGAGGCGGCGACCTGCGAATTCCGCATTTCGTCGGGATGCACGCGTTGCAACTCGTTCCGTTGGCGGGCTGGTGGGTGGGAAGGCGTAAACGTTTGACCTCACGCCAGCAGACGGCGCTTGTTTGGACGCTCGCCAGTTTTTATCTAGGGGTGGTGGCGCTGCTTACGGTGCAGGCGCTGCGGGCGCAACCGCTTTTAAGGCCCGACACCCTTCAACTCGGGCTGCTCGGGGGACTCGTAGCGGCAGCCGGGGTTGCCATTTTGGTGACTCTAAAGTGGGCACGGCGTCCGGTGACGACCTATGACCTTTAGCCACAGCACACCCACCCACGCTCTTCCCGAACGCGTCTGGGCGGTCTGGACCGACGTTGCGAACTGGCCCCGGTGGGACACGGAACTCGTTTCGGCGTCGCTTACCGGCCCCTTCGAGCAGGGAGCCAGGGGGACGCTGAAGCCGCGCGGCGCACCCGTCTCGAGCTTTGTTTTATCCGAGGTAACGCCGGGGCAGTCTTACACCTTTACGACAGCTCTGCCCCTCGGCAAACTCTACGTGCGGCGCTACCTGACGCGGGGCGAAACGCTGACGTTTACCCATGAGGTCGGTTTCACCGGGTTATCGGCCCCCGTGTTCAGCGCCCTTTTAGGCGCGCGTTACCGCAAAGCCCTACCCGGGGCCATGCAGAAGCTGCGCGCACTCGCCGAGGCGACACCCTGAACGCCGCACCATACTCCTCGGACTGTACGGCTCTGGATGAAAAGTAAAAGGTGAGAAGATGGCGAGACGTCGGCGTGCATGGCTCGAGCCTGCCCGAACAACCCTTGTCGGTAGAAGGTATCGACAGAACCTAAACCTTGGAGGTCAATGGTGGAAACCGTTTTTTCGGCAAGTTTTCTTCTGGTGCTACCCTTTTGGCTCTTGATGGTTTTTTTACCGACCTGGAGCGGGACGCAGCGCGTCATGCGCTCACCCTTGAGCGTCGCCCCCGCCGCACTCCTCTACACCGCGCTGGTCGCGCCGAGGGTGCCGGAAGTGTTGGCGGGGGTCGCCAGCCCGGAACTAGGCGGCGTTGCGGCGCTGCTCGGCTCCCCTGCCGGGGCGACGATAGGCTGGGTGCATTTCCTCACCTTCGACCTCTTCGTCGCGCGCTGGGCTTATCTGGACAGCCGGGAGCGCAGCGTCAACCCGTTCGTCATGGCCCCCGTGCTGTTTGTTACTCTGATGCTGGGGCCGGTCGGCTTCTTGGCCTACCTCTTTCTGAGGCGAACCCTCGGTTCCCGTACCTTCACAAGGGATGAGGTCGTATGAACGTTTCACGTGAACTTACCTGGGGAGCGGGAGTCGCCTATTTTCGGAGCGGCTCGAGGCTCCAGAAAATTCTCTTCGTATCCGGTACGGTGCTCTTTTTCTCGATGGTCGTTCACCTCGTCGCCCTCGCCGCTTCCGGTGGCCCTTTAAGCGGTCCCGTATCGTTTCGCAAACCCGCCACTTTTTCAGAAACGGGTTGGCTTTTGTGCTGGTCGGTAGGCTGGCTGCTGCCGCTACTAAACTTGCGCGCTTGGGAGCGCGTGGTAGTGGCGACCGGCGCGCTCGTCTTTGGCCTCGGGGAGAGCATCGTCGCGGTTATCCAAGCGTGGCGCGGTGTACCGTTTCACTACAACACCACCTCGGCCTTCAACACCGGCATCTTCACTTTAAGTGGCCTCGAGGCGCTCGTCTTCTTCGTCTCGCTGGTCGTGCTGCTCTTCGCCTCCTTAAGACCTCAGCGGCTCGCACCGTCGCTGCTGCTGTCCGTCCGCACAGGGGTCGTCATGGTGATTTTTGGAACGCTCACGGGCTGGCTGATGATCTTCAACTGGAGCGGCGTCTGGCAGGGTGCGCTGGGGATGCTCGAGCCGGGCTTCGACACCGACGCCGCGAACTACTCCGTCGGCGTCACGGGCGGCAACCTGATCGTGCTGCACGCCATCGGCGTTCACGGGCTGTCGCTCGTACCGCTCGCCGCGTGGCTGCTGACTTTCAGCACGCTGTCCGAACGGGCGCGGACGTGGCTCACGGCGGGCGTTGCGGGGAGTATTTTCGCCCTGCTCATGGGATTGGCGGTTCAAGCGTCAAGGGCGCTCCCACTCTCCGCACTCGCCCTGCCGACGACGGCGCTCTTAGCTGCGTCCATCTTCGCTTTGGTCGCTCTCTACTTGCACGTCGGCAGGGCAGCTTTACGCGGTTTGGGCGCTAGCGCAACCTCTTATAGGCGTTGATCAGCCCGTTCGTACTGCTGTCGTGGCTGACGACCTCATCGTCGCCGCCGAGTTCCGGCAAGATGTTTTTGGCTAAAACCTTGCCGAGTTCGACGCCCATCTGATCGAACGAATTGACGTTCCAGATCACGCCCTGCGTAAAGATTTTGTGTTCGTACAGAGCAATAAGCGTCCCGAGCGTTTTAGGATCGAGGCGGCGGTACAAAAAGCTGTTGGTCGGGCGGTTGCCGCTAAAGGTTTTGGACGAAGCCACAAGGTCGGCGTCGACGCTGCCCGCGCCCTCGAGCTCAGCCTTGGCCTCTTCAAACGTCCGGCCCGTCATCAGCGCCTCGGTCTGGGCAAAAAAGTTGGATAATAAAATCTCGTGGTGCTCACCGAGCGGATTGTGCGTCCGGGCCGCCGCCAAAAAGTCGCAGGGGATCATCTTGGTCCCCTGGTGGATAAGCTGATAAAACGCGTGCTGACCATTTGTACCGGGTTGCCCCCAGATTACGGGGCCGGTGCTGAGCGCCACCTCGTCGCCCTCACGAGTCGTACTCTTGCCGTTGGATTCCATATCACCCTGCTGAAAATAGCTGGGGAAATACTCCAAGTAGTAGTCGTACGGCAAAATCGCGTGCGACTGCGCGCCGAAAAAGTTGTTGTACCACACCCCCAAAACGCCCATGATGACGGGGATATTCTCGGCGAGTGGCGCGTTCAGGAAGTGCTCGTCAGCTTCGCGCGCGCCCGCCAGCAGCGCCTCGAAATTGTCCATCCCGACGTACAGGGCAATCGACAAGCCGATGGCGCTCCAGAGCGAGTAACGCCCGCCCACCCAGTCGGAAAACTCGAACATGTTCTCGGCGTCGATGCCGAACGCCTCGACCGCGCCCTGATTCGTCGACATCGCTGCGAAGTGTTTGGCGACGGCGCTGCCTTCACCCGCCGCCGCCAGCAGCCAATCCCTGGCCGTGCCTGCGTTCGTCATCGTTTCCTGGGTGGTAAAGGTTTTGGACGCCACCAAAAAGAGCGTCGTCTCCGGTTTGAGGCGTTTGAGCGTTTCAGCAATATCGCTGCCGTCGACGTTCGAGACGTAGTGGACGTTGAGGCGTTCGTGGGCGTAGGGCGTGAGGGCGAACGTCACCATCTTCGGCCCCAAATCCGAACCACCGATGCCGATGTTTACAATGTCGGTGATCGCCTCGCCGGTGTAGCCCGTCCACGAGCCGTCCCGTACCGCTCCGGAAAAGGCGCGCATCTTGTCCAGCACCTGCGTGACTCCCGGCATCACGTCTTCGCCGCCCACGATAATAGGATTGTCGGCGCGGTTGCGAAGGGCGATGTGGAGGACGGCGCGGTCTTCGGTGGTGTTGATCTTTTCACCGGAAAACATCGCGTCCCGCAGCCCCGGAACGCGCGCAGCCTCGGCGAGCGCCAAAAGGTGCGTCATCGTCTCGTCGGTCACGCGGTTTTTGGAGTAGTCGAACAAGATATCGCCCAGACGCAGCGAGAAACGCTCGAAACGCCCCTCGTCTTGGTCGAACAGATCGCGCAGGTGAACGCCCTGCACCGTCTCGAGGAGGTCTTGAAGGGTGTTCCAGGCAGTGTCGAAGTCGGGTTGCGTCATCGTTTGTCCTTTCGGCGCACCGAGGTGCTGGGCTCGTAAACGTATTTTACGCGTTCGCCAGGCAGTGCTACCATAAAACCGTGAATCAAGCCTCTACCGCGCGTCCGGCAGCTCGAGTCAAAACCTACCTGAACTTCGTCACGTTCGAGCATACGCTCTTCGCGCTCCCCTTCGCCTACGGCGGAATGCTCCTGGCAAACCGGGGCTGGCCGGGGTGGGCGGTGTTTTTTTGGGTCACGCTGGCGATGGTCGGGGCGCGCACCGCGAGCATGGCGCTCAACCGCGTAATCGACGCCGAACTCGACGCCCGCAACCCACGTACGGCGACCCGCGAGATTCCCAGCGGCGCGCTGCGTAAACGCAGCGGCGTGGCGCTGGCGCTCGGCGGCTTTGCGCTGCTGATTCTGGCAGGCTGGGCGCTCAACCCATTGACACTGGCCCTTTTGCCGGTCGCCGTAGTTTTCCTGACCTTTTACCCGTACCTCAAACGCTTTACCTGGCTCTGTCACGCGTGGCTGGGCGTGACCATCGGGGCCGCCGCCGCCGGGGGCTGGATCGCCGTCTCCGGAAGCTTCGCTCCGGCAACCTGGACGCTCTGGGCCGGGGTCGCAGCCTGGATCGCCGGATTCGACGTGATTTACGGGGTTCTGGACGTCGATTCGGACCACGAGAACGGCGTCCACAGTGTTCCAGCGGACTTCGGGGTGGCGGCGGGGCTCGAGGTTTCCGCCGCCCTACACCTGCTGGCGTGGGGCTTTCTGGCCCTGACGCTGCCCCTTTCAGGGTCTCACTGGCCTTTCGCGCTCGGCCTCGCCGTCGTAGCCGCCATCCTCATCTGGGGCCAACGGGTCGCGCGCTCGCAAAATCTGGGCGACGCGCTGCGGTCTTTTAACGGCAACCTCTACGTCAGTGGTGTGATGCTGCTAGCGATCATCGCTGACGTTGTGCTCTATCCGCGTTGACAACACCCCGAAATCTTGGGTATCATGCCGCTTGCCCTTCGGGGTAAGCAGGCGCGTGGAGCCGTAGTGTAGGGGTTAGCATATCTGCCTGTCACGCAGAAGGTCGCGGGTTCAAATCCCGTCGGCTCCGCCAAAAACTAGAGGTATCATCTACGGTTTATCTGTAGATGATTCTCTAAAAATCGGAGGGAAGCCCGAAGACGGTACCTCCACCGAGGCCAGATAGCTCAGTTGGTAGAGCATACGACTGAAAATCGTAGTGTCGGCGGTTCAATCCCGCCTCTGGCCACCAAATTGTTCAGAGCATCTTCTCTAGTGCAGAGGTATCACTGATGATACCCATAGTTTTCGCCAATGTAGCTCAGAGGTAGAGCAATCGATTCGTAATCGATAGGTCGTCGGTTCAAATCCGACCATTGGCTCCAGCAGATAGACCGTCACAGACGTAAAAAGAAGCCCCGCACAGTTGCGGGGCGTTCTCGTTTTAGGCTGATTTACTGCTTACCTACTGCTTTTATGTCGAGGGTGGTTAAGAGAAACGGCTCGAGCGTATAGATCACGATCTCCCAAAGTCCGGGTAGTCAGGGTTGAGCAGAAGGTTATTTTTACCACGGATGACCGCGCTCGGCACCCTCGAGGCGACGCTCGTACGCGCGTCGAACCAGGCGTTGCCGATGTTGGTGCTGTTTATCTCTGTGGGCGCGTCTCACCCCGGAAGCAGTGCTTGCGGGTCGCACACGAAGGTCAGGTGATCGGGAAAAACGTGTTTGAACAAGGCGCAGGCGTCTCTCAGCAGCTGGGCGCGCCTGACGTGGACAAGCATCTCGAGCGCAGCGGTCGCACGGTTTTCGCTCGCACAGACGACCGCGCGACCGGGGCTGTGCCAGCGGCCTCCGGCCTCCTTACTGCCGACCCCCTCGAAGGCGGGCTCACGTCATTTTGCCTTGGTAATTCTGAAGGCGTTCAGCTGTAAACACCGTCTTCGATGCATAATAATAAGCTGCTGAACATCCGCAATACTGCTAAACTGTAGGTATGACGCGTACACCGCACTATCCCCTCGTGCAACTGTCAACACGGGGACAGCTCACCCTGCCCGCTGAGGTACGCAAAGCTTTGGGGCTCCGCGCCGGGGACGCCTTTAACGTACGGATCGAAGATGGCGAAATCGTGTTGGGAGCCGTCGAGGTCACGCCGGTCGAGCTCTACAGCGACGCTCGGCTCGAGGAGTTCGCTGCAAACGCCGAGATGACCGAGGAAGAATTCGCCCAGGCTCGAGCTGCATGGGGCCTGTAAGGGTCTTTCTAGACGCCAATATCCTCTTCAGTGCAGCCCTCGGGGGTACGTCGTTCACCCTGCTCTGGGAACTCTCCCGGGCGGGGCGGCTGACGCTGCTCACCAGCCGCTACTGCCGTGTAGAGGCTGAGCGCAACCTCTCCCGCAAACGGCCCGGGGCGCTGGTCATGTTTGCCTCGCTGCTCGAACAGGTCGCCGAAGTTCCTGAAGCACGGAACGGAGCCACAGGTGTTGAACTGCCGGACAAAGACCGGCCTGTCTACAGAGCGGCCCTCTCGTGCAAAGCCGATGTTCTGCTGACGGGCGATACCACCCACTTCTGACACCTCATGCAGCAGGGTGACTTGCCTCTACGGGTACGGACGGTTCGGGCTTTTCTACTCGAGCGTTCTTGAGGCGACTTCTCAGCAGAGTTAGCCTGGTTACTCCGGTAGACCTTAAAGTTACGACGCAAAAGTTACGAGGTAGCCATGACCACCTTGCCCTGCCGCAGCAGCTCATCGCCTAAGCGCACAGTGGCGTAGTGGCGACCACACTTCATCAGCTGAGCTCGGCCCACAACTTGGGGGAATAGAATAGAGCACCCACCCCCCAAAACAGCCACGATTCGGCCCACCCCGAAAAGGTCTGCTAGCATAACGGGGTGTCACTATTTGCCGCGCCGTGGGTGTTGTGGGGGCTTTTGCTCCTGCCGCTGCTACCGGGCCGCGCCCGCCCCTTGTCATGGCTGCTGCGGGTATTTACCCTCGCCCTGCTGATCGTCGCGCTCGCCCAACCGTCGCTCGAGGTCGGAGCTGCGCCCGTCACCGTGCTCGTAGACGTTTCTGCAAGCGTCGGCAGCGCCGCGCAGGAGGCCGCCGCGCCCCTCGAGCTCGGCACTTTCGCCTTTGCCGGTGACACGGCCGCCGCGAACACCCCGTCCGAGCTGCCGACAGGCACGCCGCTGGGGTTTGAGCGCACCGACATCGGGCGGGCGCTTCAGGTCGCGGCGGCTGCGGGCGCAGGCAGCATATTGCTGGTAAGCGACGGGGCCGAATCGCAAGGGGACGCGCTCGCGTCGCTTCCCGAGGTACCGGTCGACGTGCTCTACACGCCGAGCCGGGGCAACGCGCGGCTGCGCGAACTGCTGGCCCCGGCGCGGCTCAGTCCCGGCGCTCAGGCGGAGGTCGTGGCGGTGGTCGAGAGCGACCGCGAGACCTTTGTAACGCTGCGGCCCCGGGTGGGCGGGCGCGAGTTGCCGGTGGTGCGTCGGCTGGTGCAGCCCGGACAGACGCCGCTGCGCTTTACCGTCTCGGCGGCGGAGGCTGCGGGGGGCGTCTTGAGCGTCGAAGCGAGCCTAGAGCTCCCTTTCGAGCAACCCCTCCAGGACGACCTCTCGCGCGCCCAGATCGACGTGAGCGAAGACGACCCGGTGCTGGTTCTGGGCGACCCGGCGTTGGCGCGAATTCTGGGCGCGCAGGGGCTCGAGGTCGTACGCGGCGGGCCGGAACGCGTCACTACGCCGCTACGCTACAGCGCCATCGTGGTGCGCGAGAGTGCGGGCGCATTTTCACCGGGTCAGCTCGAACTGTTACGCAGCTACGTCGAGGAGGGGGGCGGCCTGATGATGGCGGGTGGCCCGCAAAGTTTCGGTTTGGGCGGCTGGTACCGCACCCCGGTCGAGACCGTGCTGCCGGTCAGCACCGACGTTCGCAGCAACGTCGCGTTGCCGCTCGTGGCCCTGGTCATTATTATGGACCGCTCGCAGTCGATGACGACGGGCTCGCCGACGAAGCTCGAGCTCGCTAAAGAGGGCGCTATCGACGTGGTCGACCTCGCCTATACACGCGATCAACTGGGTTTTTTGACCTTTAGCGACCGCGAGGAGTGGGTGTTTCGGCTCCGCGAGGCGACTGAGCAGGGCAAACGCGAGATGTTGGCGGCGATTCTGGACGTAGAGGCGGGCGGCGGCACCGTGCTTGAGCCCGCCTACCGCGCCGCGCTCGGCAGCTTGCGGGCGAGTCCCGCGACCATCAAACACATTATCTTGCTCACCGACGGGCGCGTTTCGGACGGCGGCGGGCCGTTCAGTACCGCCACCACCGCCGACTTTTCGGCGCTCGCCGCGCTCGGCAGACGTGACGGCATCACCACCTCGAGCATCGCTATCGGCGACGAGGCCGACACCGCGCGTCTCGAGGGGATCGCCCGTTCGGGTGGCGGGCGCTACTACGAGGCGCTCGACGTAGAGACGTTGCCGCGCATCTTTACCAGCGAGGCGCTGACCGCGACCCGTTCGCTTTTGCGGAACGGCCCGCTGCCGGTGGGCGTCCGGCCCCACCCGCTGCTTCCGGGGGGGCTCGAGCCGCCGCCCGTAGGCGCGTACATCGCCAGCACGCTTAAAGAGGGCAGCGACGTCATCTTTCAGGGCGAGGCCGACGAGCCCGTGCTGGCGGTCAGCCGTCAGGGTCTGGGCCGGAGCGCCGCGCTCACGACCGACCTCAACGCCTACGCCGGAGCGTTCGGCAGCTGGGCCGAACTGCCGGGGGTGCTCGGCACCGTCACGCGCTGGCTTCAGGTGCGGCCCGAAACCTACGAAGTGACGGCGGTACCCGACGGCGACAATCTCAAGGTGGTGCTCGACGCCGTAGCGGGCGGCGAGTTCGTCAACGGCGAGGTGCTCACCGCCCGTTACGGCGGCGACGAGGTGGCGCTCGAGCAGGTCGCGCCCGGTCGCTACGAGGGAACGGTAGCGCGGCTCCAGGCTGACGGCAGTTTGAGCGTCTCCCGGCGCGGCGAGGTGGTGGCGCGCACCCAGGTAGACGCGCCCGACAATGAGTTCGACACCGCCGGGGGGAGCGCGCTACTCCGCGAAATCGCCGCGCGCACCGGCGGCAACGTGATCGAGGACGCCGCCTCGTACGCCCCCGAGCTGCCCCGGCAACAGCAGGCGGTGTGGATGTGGCCTGCGCTGACGGGGTTGGGTGTGTTTTTGCTCGAGCTGGTCTTGCGGCGGTTTAGAGCTGCCTGACCCTCTGCCTCATTCGCGTAGAGGTTCAGAAATTGAGCTGCATTTTTATCGTCCGCACGGACGTTTACCGCAAAATCGGACTGACCACACACGGTGGCTCTCCCCGTGTATAACTTGCGGATACGCAGATAGACGCGTCGCCGCCCGCCCGAATCGGCCCCGCAATATCGACGTAGCTCATACCGGGAACGGTCGGCTGCCAGCGCGTCTCGAGACGTGTGTAGCCCGTCTCCGCGCCGCCCGCACCGTAACAGGTGGCCTCGAGCACCACGGGTTCGTCGTCGGTGGTGTCGATTGGCCGCGTTACATCTTCCCGGTGGACGAGCGGAGGCTCCACAACAGGACTCTCGAAGATAGTTTGACCCCGCACCTCGAAGCGGGCTTCGATGCCCCCTTCACAACGAGTGAAGTCGGAGGTTCCAGGCGCGTTGATGACGTTGAAGTTAAGCGTCGGTTGCAGCACCCGACCACACGCGCTCAGGCCGAGCAGCGTCAAGACAGAAAAGTGGACTTTGAGCAAAGGGCCGGGGAAGCGTCGTCTCATTCTCGGTCGTCCTTTTCTTGAAACTGATGTACAAAACAGGATGTAAAAAGCAAAGGGTGATGACTTCGCCGAGTGTAGCAGGTGCAGGCACACCCGAATACATTTACTTTGCTGAAATTAAAAATCCCGCCCGAGTGGGCAGGAAGGTGGTGGGCGATAGTGGATTTGAACCACTGACCTCGTCGTTATCAGCGACGCGCTCTAACCAACTGAGCTAATCGCCCTCGGTTACGGTGCGCCGGGGGGCGTCTACCGTCAGGCAAAAAAGCCTATCACGCGCGGTCGGCGAGGGTCAAGGCCGGGGGGCGGTTTGGGGTGGCGGACAGCCCGCAAACGGGAAACGCACCCGGCGACCTGAAACGCCGAAAATCCGCGAACTCTCTCTTTGCGAGACAGTTCGCGTTGTGAGAGCAGCCGAGCGGGTATATTAGCCCGATGAGACGCAACCCGCGAGGAGGGCATCATGACCTCGGTTAAACGAGTTCTAACTCGGTTCGTACTGGGTCTGGAGCGCGATTTTACGACCTTTCGTAAACTCCGGCGTTTTCGCTCGAAACGACCTTTCGAGATCGTGCCTTACCTGAGTTTCGGTACCCCGACGCAGCTTTTCGTCCGTGGGCGGGTGATCGAGGACAAGGGTCTGAGCCTCGCTACCCCCGACTCGAGCCGCTGGCGCAACCTTAAAGACACCTACAAACGTTTTGTCAGCGACAAGGTTCCCAACGCCCGCCTGACGGTCACGTATCCGGGTGGCGAGCACGAGCTTCAAGCCGACGCCCAGGGTTACTTCAACGCCCGCATCGAGCTGCCCGGAGCGGTTCCGGCAGGCTGGTGCGGGGTCACTTACACACTCCTCGAGCCGCAACGTAAAGACGTAAGCCCCGCCACCGCCGAAGGTCGGGTGCTGATCCCCGAACCGGGCGCGCAGTACGGCGTCATCAGCGATATGGACGATACCGTGGTGCAAACGGACGTGACGCGCTGGGTGCGGGTAGCGGGCGCGGTGCTCTTCGGCAACGCCCACACGAGGCTGCCGTTTCGCGGGGTGGCGGCGTTTTACCGGGCGCTCGAGAGCGGCACCACGGGCGCGCGCAACCCGCTCTTTTACGTCTCGAGCAGTCCCTGGAATCTGTACGATTTACTGCTGGAATTTCTTACCCTCGGCAAGATTCCGCTGGGGCCACTTAACCTGCGGGCGTGGCGGAGCGGAGCCGGTGAACTGTTCCCAGCCGAACACGGGTCGTTCAAGCGCGGCGAAATCTGCCGTATTCTGGACACTTTCCCCGACCTGCCCTTTATCCTGATCGGCGACTCCGGCGAGGAAGACCCCGAAATCTACGGCGAGATCGTCGACAGCTATCCGGGGCGTATTTTGGGCGTCTATATCCGCAACGTCAGCGGCGAGGCGAGGGGCGGCGCGGTCGAACAGCTCGGGCGGCGCGTGCAGGAGGCGGGCAGCCAGCTGGTGCTGGCCAACGATACGCTCTCGGCGGCAGAGCACGCCGCCGCCCAGGGCTGGATTCGTTCGGGCGCGCTCGGCGCGGTGCGCGCCGAACGTGAGCGCGACACCTCGTTTTTAGACCAGGCTTTTGCCGAACAGGGAACAGAAGCCCCGACCGTCATCGACGCCGAACCGGGCGCGCAGGGCCGCTAGGAAAGACGAGGCGACCGGGGACGCGTCGGTCTGCGGAAGGTAGGGGTTGCCGCGCCGAACTCAGGAATCAGGGAGTAGGTAAGAGGCGAGCATCGGGGATTCGGAACGTCGGTGGTGATCTCGCCCGTTACCAGGTCGACTGCGTTTCTTACGGGAGCAGACGTCGACACGAACCGGAAACATTTCAGGAGGCTTATGTCACGCTGGCACAAACTCATCCACCAGACCGAAACGCAGTTCGACCGGGCGTTAGACCGTATCGACCGGGGCAAAGACCCGCTGCTGATTCAGAGTTATCTCAGCTACGGCGTACCGGGCCGGGTGTTCCTGATGGGCCGGGTTTTAGAAGACCGGGGCGTCGCGGCGGCGGAGGAGGGCGATTCGCTGTGGCAAAACTTCAAGGGCGCGTGGAAGCGTTTTCGCAGCGGTGAGGTCGCGCACGCCGAAATCCGCGTTACGCTGGCGGGTTCCGACTTTGGGGCGCAGATCAGGGCCGACGACGAGGGACACTTTTCCGAATGGCTCGAGCTTCCTAGCATCCAACCCGACGACGACCGGCTGCTGACCTTTACGCTCGAGCTCACTCATCCCGAACGCACCCCGCCGGTTCGCGGCGAAACGTCGGTGCTGATCCCCTCCCCGGACGCCCGCTTCGGCGTGATCAGCGATATCGACGACACGGTGCTGCAAACCGGCGCGACGAGCGTCCGCAGCTTAGCCAAACAGGTGCTGTTCGGCAACGCCTACACGCGGCTGCCCTTTGAAGGCGTTGCCGCGTTTTACGAGGCGCTTCAAGCGGGCGGTAACCCGCTCTTTTACGTCTCGAGCAGCCCCTGGAATCTGTACGACGTGCTGGTCGAATTTATGGAACTCAACGATATTCCGCTCGGTCCCGTGATGCTCCGCGACTGGGGGCTCAGCGCCACCGAACTGCTGCCGACCTCACACGGGTCGCACAAACAGGAGGCGATTCGGCAGATTTTAGAGACCTACCCGCAGCTGCCCTTTATCCTTATCGGCGACTCGGGACAAGAAGACCCGGAGATTTATCACAGGATCGTTCACGACTTTCCGGGCCGTATTCTGGGCATCTATATCCGCGACGTAGACGACGACGCGGCGCGCCGGGAGAGCGTCCAAAAGCTCGCCCGAGAGCTCCAGGAAGACGGCAGCACGCTGCTCTTGACCGCCGACACCGGGGCCGCCGCCGCGCACGCCGCCGCGCAGGGCTGGATTCACCAAAGCGAGGTAGCCGGGGTTGCCAGACGCCGCGACGCGGAACAGGCCGAGGCTTGACCCTGTCCGACCGGGCCGTAGCGACCGGCTCGGTATAGTGGCTCTATGATCGAGACGCTTTATCTGGCCAAACCACGCGGTTTTTGTGCGGGTGTGGTGATGGCGATTCAGGCCGTTGAGGAGGCCGCGCGAGATTTGAGCGCGCAGGGCGAAGGTCTGGCGGTCTATCACGCTATCGTCCACAACGACACGGTGGTAGAGCGTTTAGGCGCGCAGCACGGCGTCAGGTTCGTCGAAAAGTTGAGCGAGCTGGAGCCGCTTAAAGAGCAGGCCCGGGCTGCCGGAACGCCCCTCGCTGAAACCGTCGTCTTTTCCGCTCACGGCGTCTCTCCCGCCGTTCGTCAGGGCGCGCGCGAGTTGGGCTTAGCGACCATCGACGCGACCTGTCCGCTCGTCACCAAAGTCCATTCCGAAGCTAAAAAATACGCCCGCGAGGGGTTTCATATCCTGCTGATCGGGGACTCGAGCCGTCATCAAGAGGTGATCGGCACGCGTGGCGAAGCGCCCGGCGTGACTACGGTGGTGAGCGTCGTGGGCAACCGCAAACACGACCCCGACTTGGCCGACCCCGAAACCGTGCAGGCACCCGACCCCGAAAAGGTCGTGGTACTGACCCAGACGACGCTCTCGGTAGACGACGTAGCCAAAACTATCGAAATCCTCAAAGCTCGTTTTCCCGCGCTCGTCGTTCCGCCCTCGGACGACCTCTGCTACGCCACCAAAAACCGGCAGGACGCGGTAAAGTCCATCGCGCCCCACGTCGAGATGTTTTTAGTCGTCACCAGCGACTATTCGTCGAATGGAATGCGCCTGTTGGAACTCGCCGCCGACCTCACCGGAGACGCCAAACGTATCGAGAGCGCCGCCGACTTGCGCCCGGAGTGGTTCGAGGGCGTGCGTTCGGTCGGTGTTACCTCGGCGGCTTCAACCCCGGACGATTTGGTGCAGGAACTGGTCGCGTATTTTAGGGAGCGCAACGCTGGCTTGCAGGTCGTCGAGGAAGGCGAGTGGGAGAACATCACCTTTCGGAAGCCGAAGCGGGTACCCGCGGTAGCAAGTGCGACGGGAAGCGAGGCGTAAACATGCCTAACTACACAGCCAAGTACACGAAAATCGAAGCTGGATATATGGGCCAAATCGTCGAGTGGCCCGAGGTCATCAGCGAAGGTGAAGACATCGAAGCGTGTCGTTTTATGCTCAGGGACGCCCTTCACGAGATGGTTTTGGCTTATGAGCAGCAGCGGCGAGAACTGCCCCCGGCAGGCGGGTTCATAGAGCAGATACTTGTAGAGGGCAACTTTGTCGGTCAAACGGCGTGACCTGGTTCGCTACTTCGAGCTGAACGGTTTTACCTTGTTACGGGAGGGTGCCAACCACGCTATCTATACCGATGGAAAGAAGACGATTCCGATCAAGAGGCACCGAACGCTCGACAGGATTACAGCAAATGCGCTGTGCAAACAAGCGGGTTTGCAACCCAAGTTTTAGGTGGCCCGGCACGATGGTTTTGCTGACCATTCCGAGTGCTTGAAGACTCGAGCATCGGGTCGGATGACGACGGCTACAAAGCGGCGCGGCGCACCCGCTAGGGTCTCGAGGCGTGTTTCTCATGGTCAGCCAGGGCCATCGCTTCGGCTTCGGCTAGTGGGCTGCGATCACGTACTTTCTGAACGACGTCCAACTTCAGATAATCGGGAGCGCCTCCTCGAAGACCTCATACTCCTTTTTGCTGCTGCGAACGGCTAGCAGCTTGGTCGCACGCAAAAGCTCCTCTTCGATGTAAACGGTGGTTTTATTTCTCATTTGTCAATTTTAACAGAAAGCTGTTTTGATGTTTGGGTGATGTAGGGCCGAAAAGGTACGACTCGAGCTCTGCCGTTACAATGACGTAACATGCAAGCGTCTCCCTCCCGTTTCCCCCTCAGCGTCGCGCCCATGATGGACTGGACCGACCGTCATCAGCGCGTCTTTATGCGCGGCGTCACCAAGCGCACCCTCCTCTATACCGAAATGGTCACGACCAACGCCGTCTTGCGCGGCGACCGGGCGCGAGTTCTAGGGTTTTCCGAGGTCGAAAAACCGCTGGCGTTGCAACTCGGCGGCGACGACCCCGCGCGGCTCGCGGAGTGCGCGCGTATCGCTGAGGACTGGGGTTACGACGAGGTGAATCTGAACGTCGGTTGCCCGTCGGCGCGGGTGCAAAGTGGCAACTTCGGCGCGTGCCTGATGGCGCAGCCGGAACTGGTGGCGGCGTGCGTGGCGGCGATGCGGGGCGCGGTGCGGGTTCCGGTAACGGTCAAGCACCGCACGGGTGTGGACGACCGGGACAGCCTCGAGCAGCTGCTTCATTTTGTCAGGGTTGTAGCGGACGCGGGCGCGGCGCGTTTTACGGTTCACGCGCGCAAGGCGTGGCTTTCGGGCCTCAGCCCCAAAGAAAACCGTACGGTGCCGCCGCTACGCTACGAGATGGTGTACCTGCTCAAGGAGACGTTTCCGAACCTTGTAGTCGAACTCAACGGCGGCGTCAAAACACTCTCTGAAGCGCAGGAGCAGCTAAGACACGTAGACGCTGTCATGCTGGGCCGCGCCGCCTACGAAACGCCCTACACGCTCGCGCAGGCCGACGCGCTCTTTTACGGCGGCGACAACGTACCGACCCGCTCGGAGGTGATGGCGGCGGTTCTCCCCTATCTGGGCGAGCAGGTGGCGCGCGGCGTACCGCTGGGCAGCGTGACGCGGCATATGCTCGGGCTTTTCGCCGGACAACCGGGGGCGCGGGCGTGGCGGCGGCACCTGAGTGAAAACGTCTGCCGTGAGGGCGCAGGGGTCGGGGTAGTGCAGGACGCGCTCGAGTTTATTCCGGACGCGGTGCTGAACGAGCGGCCGGCTGTTCCGGAGATCAAAACCGAAGTCTTTAGCTAGACTTCGGCTCCGGGCCGCTCTGCCCGACGCCCAGATCGCGGATAAGGCCGTCTTCCAGGCTGTAGACCCAGCCGTGAACGCTCAGTTTTTGCCCGCGCGCCCACGCCTCCTGAACGACTGTGGTTTGTGCAACGTTGGCGACCTGTTCACCGACGTTGCGTTCACAAAGACGCTCCAGCTGCGCGTCGCCGCTGAGCGCGTCGATCTCGCCCCGGTGTTTGGCGTAGACGTCCCCGATATGCCGGAGCCAGTTGTCGATCAGCCCCAGACGCGGTCCGCGCAGGGCCGCCTCGACGCCGCCGCAACCGTAGTGACCACAAACGATGACGTCTTCGACCCCCAGCACATCGACGGCGAACTGCACCACCGACAAGCAGTTCAGGTCGGTATGAACGACGACGTTGGCGACGTTGCGGTGAACGAACAACTCGCCGGGCTCGAGGCCGACGATCTGGTTTGCCGGAACCCGTGAGTCGGCGCAGCCGATCCACAGATATTTGGGTTTCTGCTGACCGACGAGGCGTTTGAAAAAGTTCGGGTTTTCCTGCGTGGCGCGCGCCGCCCAGGTGCGGTTTTGCTCGAGTAAGTGCGTAAGGTCGGGCATGGGCTGAGCTTACCCCGACTTGGCTCAGCAAATCACAGACGTTTCTCGAAACCTGTGGGCTCGCGGGTTCCTGCCGCTTACAGCGCACCGCGCCTGTACGTCAGAGCTATCAGGCCGACACGCCGAAAAACGAGCCGACCACCGCCGTCAGCGCCATAGCGACAGCGCCCCATAAGGTGACCCGCAACGCGCCCCTCACGACCGAAGCTCCACCAGCGAACCCGGCGAGGCCGCCGAGCAGCATAAGCGCGACCAGGGTAGCGGCGCTGACACTCCAAATCACGTAGTCGTCAGGAAAAACGAGCGCGGCTAAAAGGGGGATAATCGCGCCCAAGATAAACGCCGCCGCCGAAGATAGGGCCGCCTGCACGGGCCGTGCACGCAACGTCTCGGTGATTCCCAGTTCGTCGCGGGTATGCGCGCCGAGCGCGTCGTGGGCGGAGAGTTGCTCGGCGACGCGGCGCGCAAGGTGCTCATCCAGACCTCTGGCGACGTATATAGCGGTGAGTTCTTCGAGTTCACCTTCCGGGTTTTCTGAAAGTTCTCGCGCTTCGGTCTCGAGGTCGGCTTTTTCGGTGTCTACTTGGGATTGGACGGAGACGTATTCGCCCGCCGCCATCGACATCGCCCCGGCAACGGTAGCAGCGACGCCCGCCAGCAAGATGCTCGAGGCTGTCGTACCGCTCGCGGCGGCAACGCCCACCACCACGCTGGCAACCGAAACCGCCCCGTCGTTGGCCCCGAGAACAGTGGCACGCAACCAACCGATACGGTCGGAACGGTGCGTTTCGCGGTGGGCTGGAGGGTGAGTCTGCACGGGTGGGGCCTCCTTTTTCGCTGTGACCTGCCCTACTCCTTAAAGCGGCGACGAACACGGAGACGGGATACGGCTCCTGCAACGTCATCCTACACCCGCCGGGGACGGCTACATATCGCAGGTATCATCTGGTTTGCGCCGCGTTTAGCCAGAGAAATGCAGTCCCCCACGTGCTTTGAGAGATAATGCCTGCGGCAAGTCGGTACAGTAAATATCGGAAGTGCTGATACCTGGGATACGCAAGGGTTGGTGCTCGAGGTTTTTCAACGCCCCTCCGGTGACGTACTCTTCACTACGCGTTTTCAGCGGCTCACCTTATTTATTTCTGCTACCTACAGGCGAGCACCGCCGACCGGAACGAGCACGGGAGGGGCGACCAGCAGCCGGGTTCTTTGTTGGCAGGTTCTTTGTTGGCAGATTATTTGTTGGCAGATTATTTGCGGGCGCGGAACCTCTCCCCCGCTTTACCCCCGGGCATCCGGGATACACTTCTCACATGACGTTTCCCCTAGACCGTCCGGCCCGAATTGCAGTTTTCGCGTCGGGGCGTGGCTCGAACTTGCGGTCTCTGATCGCGGCGTTTCCCCCCGGCGACGCGCTCGCGTCGGTGAACCTCGTGCTCAGTAGCCGCGCCGGGGCGGGGGCGCTCGAGCTGGCTGCCGCACACGGCGTTCCGGCCTACAGCTTTCCCTTTCCCAGCCGCAAACGTGATCCTGACGGCCGCGCCCGCACTGCGTTCGAGGCGGCGGCAACGGAACAGCTAGGGGCGTCGTGTATCGACCTTATCTGTCTGGCTGGTTTTATGCGTATCTTTTCGCCCGAATTCAGCGCGCGCTGGCGTGGACGTATCCTCAACGTCCACCCGTCGCTTCTGCCCGCTTTTCCGGGTTTGCAGCCGCAACAGCAGGCGCTTTCGGCGGGGGTGGAGACGTCGGGATGTACGGTGCATTTTGTCGATGCGGGGGTCGATACCGGGACGGTCGTTTTGCAGCGGCCCGTACCCGTCTACCCGGACGACACCGAGGCGGCGCTCGCCGCGCGCATTTTGGTCGAGGAACATCGGGCGTATCCGGAGGCGGTGCGGCGGGTGCTGAAGGGGCGCGCGCAGGCTCACGACCAGACTCAGACGCAGGCCCACACTAAACGCGCGAAAGGCTCGAGCGCCGAGGTCTTGGCGTGAAGGTGATGGTCGTCGGCAGCGGCGGGCGTGAACACGCGCTGGTCTGGAAGCTCACCGGGTCGCCCCGCGTTACCGAAGTGCTCTGCGTGCCGGGAAACGCCGGAATCGCTGAGCTGGCGCGGTGCCTGGACGCCGAGCTGACCCCGGAGGGTCTGCTGGCGGTCGCCGAAGGCGAGGGCGTGGACTTTACCGTCATCGGGCCAGAGGTGCCGCTGGTCGCGGGCGTAGCGGACGCTTTTGGGGCGGCGGGCAGGCGCGTGTTTGGGCCGAACCGGGCGGCGGCGCAGCTCGAGGGCTCCAAAACGTTCGCCAAAGCGTTTATGACCCGTCACCACATTCCGACGGCGGCGTACCGGAGTTTTACCGGACTGGGCGAAGCGGTAGCGTATCTGGACAGGCAGCCCTATCCGCTGGTCGTCAAGGATTCGGCGCTGGCTTCCGGCAAAGGTGTAACGGTCGCGCGTACCCGCGCCGAGGCCACAGGCGCGCTCGAGGCGATTTTTGGCGAAACGGGCGCAGCGGGTGAGGGCGCAGTAGGTGAAGGTTTGGTTCGTGAAGTCGTGATCGAAGAGTGTCTGACCGGACAAGAGGTAAGTCTGCTGCTCCTGACCGACGGCGAGACGGCGACTTTGCTACCGCTCGCCCAAGACTACAAACAGGCGCTCGACGGCGACCTCGGCCCGATGACCGGCGGCATGGGGGCCGTTGCGCCAGTTGCGCTGCTGAGCGAAAGGCAGTTGGCTGAGGTTGTCAAAACGGTGGTTACGCCGACGCTCGAGGGACTTCGCGCCGAAGGTATCCCCTACCGGGGCGTGCTCTTTATCGGTTTGATGCTCACGCTGGAGGGGGTCAGGGTGCTCGAGTACAACGTGCGTTTCGGCGACCCCGAGACGCAGGCTGTGCTGCCGCTTCTGGAGAGCGACCTGCTGGAGCTGCTCGAGGCTACCGCCGCCGGTCGGCTCGCAGAGGTGACGCCGAAGTGGTGGGCGGGCGCGGCGGCGTGCGTGGTGCTGGCGGCTCCGGGGTATCCGGGCGGCTATCCGACCGGGTTGGCGCTGAGCGTCCCGGACACCCTTCCCGGCGACACGCTCGTCTTTCACGCGGGTACGGCGCGCGCAGAGGGCGGGTTGGTCTCGAGCGGTGGCCGCGTGCTCAACGTCGTAGCGCGCGCGGAGACGCTGGCAGCCGCCGTCGAAAGGGCGTATGCGGGCGTCGAGGTCGTGGACTTCAAAAATGCCCATCTGCGCCGCGATATCGGCGGGCGGCTCGGTGAAGGGGGCGCGTAGCGAGGTGATACGGCAGCAGGTTCCTCCTCCACGCAGACGGCAGACAGACCCCCATAAACCCTCGGCACTTCCGGCGGAAACTGCACCGGCTCGCCGCAGAGAGACGCCCCCAAACGTTACGCGAGTCTTTTGGAACGCACTTTAGAGTCTCCTCTTTTTCGCTCCAGTCTTTTTTTAGACGCTCCAAAAACCGCCAACGGTACAGAATCCTAAAGTCATACGACCTCTAAAAGAACTTTCCGCAGATGCCACACCCGAAAGGTCATCACAAGCTGCGTTTTTCAGACCGGGCGCGGCGCACACCGGACGCTACCTGCTAAAGTCGTATATGTCCAGATTCCTGCTCCTGCTCGCGCTGCTCGTGCTCGCGGCCTGCGCGCCCGCCCCGGCCGCGCGCGTCAACGTGGTGCAACCTACCGAACCTCCGACGTATTATCCGCACGCGACCGGTTCGGCGTGGCGTTACCTGCCCGAAGGTGAAGCCGAAGACGCGCCCGCCCTCGAGCACCGCGTCCTCGGCCCGACGGTGATCGGCGGCGAACGCCTGACCGAATGGCGCGCCACCGGGCGCGGCCTCGAGACTCGTACCTACCGCGTCTACGACGAGACCGGCGTCTATATCCCGCGCGAAACCGGCCCCGGTTACGTCACCACCATCACGCCGCCCATCCGCGAGTGGCCGCGCGCCGGGACGCTCACCGTGGGCTCGAGCTGGGGGGGTGACGCGGTGGCGACCGTGACCTTTACCGAGGCCGACGCCCAAGAAGAGGTGCGGCTCGAGTACCGTTTCGAGGTCGTCGACCGCCGCCCGGTCGAGACGCCCGCCGGTACCTTCGACGTGTTCGTGATCGCCTTTGAGAGCCGCTCGGTCGGAGCGGGAGGAGGAGCTGAGGAGACGCTTCGGCAAGAGGTCTGGTTCGAGCCGTTCGTCGGCGAAGTCCGTACCGACAACGCGCTTTTTTTGCTCGAGACCAACGTTTCAGCCTCTGGCGCAGTCGCGCCTGGAGCCCCTGAAACGCCGTAAGCCGGTTTTTGGAGGTTGTGCGAGAGGCGACTTAAAAGTTGGGTTCTGTGGCTTTGTGCTTTCCGTCAGCTCTATTATTGGCCCCCTGAAGCTGAACCTGTAGATGTCCGGCTATTCGCTCAATCTCTTTCAGAACGGTAAAAACACAGAGCACCCAAAGGTCGACGGAACTCGCTAAAACGCTTGCGATTCGGAGGTCTGCAACGACGACTTCATCTCGTCAGGGGTACCTGCTAGAGGCCGGTGCGTTTCGGACGAGACCGGCTTCTCCCGTGAGCGAACATGCGAACACCCAGACCTTATGGTTTGGGGCAAATAAATCCCCGGCGAGTACGGTACTCGCCGGGGATTTTGGGATTTCCAGGCCGCTTCCGAGCTGACGGGTTTACGCGCTCAGCGTACCGTCAACTTAAAGGTCGCTTGCGCCGCCGCGCCCAGCTCGTCGTACGCGATGACGGTAACCTGGTAACGGCCCCGGTGCCGCGCGGAACCCCGCAACCGTCCGGTATTACCGAGCTTGATCCCGGTCGGTAGACCGCTCGCCGAGTAGAAGACACGACCGCTGTCGGTTCCGGCGGTGTTGTACGCGGTGAACACATCGGTCGCCGCTTCACCGACGCTACTCACCCGGTCTGAAAGCGGATTGAACGCGAGCGTGGTCGAACCGTAGTCGAAGCGTTGGGCGACCCGCAAGTTGGGCGCGCCCCGGCCCAGCGTCTGGTCGAAGGTGTCGATAGGGCGACGCTGCCCGCTCCTGCCGACAGCAGGTAGCTCGAGCCACTCGGTACGCGCAAGTCTCGAGTCGCCGAACGCACCACCTTGTACGGCCCCTTCGTTGCCGACGTGTCCGTTGGGGATAAAGAGCTGCGGGTGATCGAAAGGAGCACGCTCGAACTTGACCCTCGGGTCGGTCAGAGACTTCATAAAGGCGACCAGCGCGTCTACCTCGGCGTTCGTAAGGCCGAGCGGTGAAACGTCCGCGTCTTTTTCCGGATTGCTGAAGTCGCCACCACGGTTGTAAAACGCGACGACCTGCGGCAAGTTGGCGGCGCTGCAGTTGTGAAAGTAAGGCCCGGTCAGCTCGACGTTGCGAAGCGTCGGGGTCTTGAAGGCACCGTCTACTGCGGTACGTTCACCGGCAAGGTTGGACGAAGCAGCGGAACAACCGGAAGGGTCGAAAGATACCTCAAAGGTGCAGGGGTCGACGTCGAACCTGTCAACTTTTCGCCCGCTCGTGTACTGCCGGGTAAACGATAAGGGATTGCCCCACGGGTCTTTGCCACCCAAACCGACGTCGTCGGCTGTTCGCGTTATTCCGACGTTGTAAAAACCCTGGTCGTACAGCGCGGCTCCGCCGTCGGCCATAAGCATCCGTTCGACGAGGCCGTTCTCGTTACTTTCGGCCTGAAGCGTCGACGCAGCCGAGGTAAATTCAGGACCTTTGTGGCAGTTGATGCACTTGCCCTTATTCATAAACAGCTCGAGGCCGACCTGCTGCTGAGCGGTCAGCACACCGTGGTCGTACGGTGCCTCGTCCGAGATCAGGGTAGCCTGGTAGAGTTGCAGCGACAATCCCCAGAAGAGTGCAAAGTTCTTTTCCATCTGCGTAAAGCCCGTTGTGCCGAGCTCACCGGTATCGCTCCAGTAGGTACTGCTAAACGCCTGTTGGATAAGCGCCTCATACGTGACGTTTAACCCTTTGCCGCCGTTGACGGTAGGGTCGGAGTTGCGACGCCACCCGAGTACGCTGTCGCTCGGGCTAACTTGTTGCAACGATAAAGCAGGGCGCACGATCATCTTTTTGCCGAACTGGGCGAACATACGACCTTCGCAGATCATCTCGATGTCGCTGACCGCCGGGCCTACCCCCTGAGACGCCAAGCTGGCGTTACGCAAGTCGACCCTTTCGGTGCTGCCGGTGTTCGTAATGACGGTAGCCGAACCGTTTCTAAGACCAAACGGATCGACGCCGTTAAAGCTGTTGTTGGCGCGTCCGTCCCAAAAGTTGCGGTAGTTAAGGGCGGCGTTGATAGTCGTCGGGGTGTTGCGGGGCTCGCCTTGTCTGGTGCCGACGCCGCGAACGTGAAAGACGGGGCTGGGCCACCGCTCGCAGGTATCGGTGAGTTCGGAGGCGTGGTGATCGTTAGCAAATTTGCCTGGATAAACGCCCTGCGACGACGTCGCGTCGTCAGCACCGGGCTTAAACGGAAAATCGCTCCGCTTCATCCGGTAGTTCGGGCCGCCCGCCGCGCCCCGGGCTGTCGGGTCGAAACGCCCGTTTTTACCGGGGTTGAGCTGGTTTTTGACGCGGTTGTCCGCGCCCGCGTGGAAGTGGCAGCTCGCGCAGGCGAGGCCGTCGCTACCGGTCGCCTGATCCCAGAACAGCGCCTTGCCGAGGGCGATGGCGGCACCTTTATCCTGAACATAATTACTTAGGCCGGGAACAGACGGTACCGAAACCGTCCGCAAAGACGCGGGCGCTCCGGTGGCAATCGTCGCCAGCGGTACGTCGGTCGGCGCGGAATCGTTAACGACCTTGCACGCTCCGAGTAGCGCAAGCGCGGCAAAAGGCAAGAGTAGGGATTTCCGGCGGGTCATGTCGTTACCTCCAGGGGTGCGCGTACCGGGCGTCGGCGGTGGATCGACCGAGGACAAGTCTCTACACACGTTGTTTTCAGGGGAGTTCGGGCGAGCAAGGTCTTACTCGAGATGTTTTTGCTACGGGCAAGACCGAATTCCGGCGGACTGTTGACGTGCAGCATCGTGACCTCCACAAGACGACTGACCTGTGAGACGAAAACCGGTTGAGACGAGAGCCAGTTGAGACGAGAACCACTTTCCAACCTCATGAGCCTGACTTCAGGTCAGGGTGAGACTAGGGTTAGAAAAATACCTGAACGAGTCGAGGCGAGCCCCTCGTCCGCAGGGTGAAGAAGGTGACCTCGAGTGCTAGTTCTTTAGCCCGATATGTGGGCCGCGCAGCACCTGGACAGCTGACCTTATGGCGTAGAAAAACCTTCACAGACGCAAAAATTTACGAGGCCCCGTGGTTTAGTCCAGTGCTGCCAGAAATCTATCTTCAGCGCACGCTGCGTCGCTGGAAATCTCAAAATCGCCCCATCGCTCGGTAGTTGCATCGGGCTCCCGTTGGCCTCGCCGTACTCATTTTTCGACCGGGAACGTTTCTTTAGAGCACTCCGTACCGGCAGCGACGCCCGCTACACGCGCTATGCCCACCCGCCCTACAGAGGAGGCGCGGGCAGGTTTGTTAAACTGGCCTATGACCGACCCGCACCTCAGCGCACGCTCGAGCCGACGAGGAGACCCCGATGGCGATTCTTGAACGCGTCGATTCTACCGACGACGTTTCCAAACTTTCCCAGCCCGAACTTCACGAACTCGCCGCCGAACTCCGCAGCGAGATCATCCGCGTGTGTTCACTGGGGGGCGGGCATCTGGCCTCGAGCCTCGGCGCGGTCGAGCTGACCGTCGCGCTCCATCACCTCTACGACACCGCGCGCGACCGTATCGTCTGGGACGTGGGCCACCAGACCTACGGACACAAACTCATTACCGGGCGCAAAGACCGTATCGACACCATCCGGCGCGAGGGTGGTTTAGCGGGGTTTACCACCTCGTCGGAATCCGTTCACGACGCCCTCACCGTCGGTCACGCCAGCACGAGCCTGGCAGCAGCGTTCGGGATGGCGCTCGCGCGCGACGCGCGCCGCGACGACTACAGTGTGGTCGCGGTTATCGGTGACGGCTCGCTGACGGGCGGTATGGCGCTCGCCGCGCTCAACCAGATCGGTCACGTCAAACCGAAAATGACGATCGTACTAAACGACAACGAGATGTCGATCAGCGAAAATGTAGGTGCGCTCAACACCTTTATGCGGACGCTTCAGGTCAAACCCTGGTTGCACAAGGCCGAAGCGACGAGCAAAAAGACCCTGAGGCGTATCTGGAACCCGCTCGTGGATTTTGGCAGCCGCAGCAAAAAGGCGGCGAGACGGTTTTTCGATCCGGCCTCGAGCAACCCCTTTCACGCGATGGGGGTGCGTTACGTCGGGCCGATAGACGGTCACGACATCGACCAGCTGCTCTACTATCTGGAACACGTACAAAAGCTCGACGGCCCGACGATGCTCCATATCGTCACCCAAAAGGGCAAAGGCTACAAAATCGCCGAATCCGACTCGATCTACTGGCATAGCCCGTCGCAGTTCGACCCCGGCAACCCGGTCGCGGTCGCCAAAGGCTACACCTGGGCGAGCGCCTTCGGCGACGCTGCGAGCAAACTGACCGAGTTCGACGACCGCGTGTGGGTGATTACCCCGGCGATGCGCGAAGGCAGCGGCCTGGTCGAGTATTCCAAACGCCATCCGGAGCGGTATCTGGACGTAGGCATCGCTGAAGACGTGGCTGTCACGACGGCGGCGGGGCTCGCGCTACGCGGCGAAAAACCGATCGTGGCGATCTACAGCACCTTTTTGCAGCGCGGCTTCGATCAGGTGGTTCACGACGTTTGTATCGAAAATTTGGACGTGATCTTCGCCGTAGACCGTGCGGGTCTGGTCGGCGGCGACGGCGCAACGCACCAGGGCGTCTACGACCTCGCGTACCTGCGGGCGCTCCCCAACATGTCCGTAGCGATGCCCAAAGACGGCGCGGAGATGCAGTCGATGCTCAAGACCGCGCTCCGTCTGGGTGGCCCCAAAGCGATTCGCTGGCCGCGTGGCAAAACGCTGGTAGCTCCGGACGGCGACGCCGAAGGGTGGCCCGAACTCGCGTGGGGCAGCTGGGAGGTTCTCAAACCAGGGGCGCGCGCCTACCTTTTGGCGCTCGGCCCGACGCTCCCCTACGCGCTCGAGGCCACGCTCGGCAACGACGCGGTCGGCGTCGTCAACGCCCGTTTTATCAAACCGCTCGACGAGGCGTTGCTGGCGCGTTTAGCCCGCCAAGCCGAGGTGCTGATCACGGTAGAAGACCACGTGCTGAGCGGAGGTCTGGGGTCGGCGGTAGCGGAGACGCTGACAGACCACAAGCTGGGGGTCAGGCTCGAGCGTTTGGGTATCCCCGACGAACACGTCCCGCACGGCGACCCGGTAGCGCAGCACGAAGCGTACGGCTTCGGGCCACGCGCAATCCGCGACACGCTCGCCCGCCTGGGCCTCGGCGAAAGGGCGCTTTCAGAAGCGTCTGATTAGGCTGTCAGGGTTACGCCGCTCGAGCTGGCGCTGTTCAGAACGCGTGAGCTTCAGACTTGACACCTCTGCAAGCGAGTCGGTATGCTCACCTTTCAGGCCGCGCCTGAACAGCTGTGGAGCCGTAGTGTAGGGGTTAGCATATCTGCCTGTCACGCAGAAGGTCGCGGGTTCAAATCCCGTCGGCTCCGCCACAAGACCGAACCCAGGTTCGGTCTTTTTTGTGCCGCTCAGTGTTTTTTTGCTTCTCAGTGTCCAGCAATTCTTACGAGGAATTCTGTTTCGCATTAGCACTTCCACGAATCACTGAACCACCCCATAGCCGCAGTGCTCAAAGGACTTGCGAACGTTTTCAGGGGTAAGGGTTTTTGTAGCGTCGCAGAAGGCTTGAACGAGGGTGGCTATCGAGTCAGGACGAAGGCTTTTGATAAAAGCTTTAAGCTTGGCGAACAGATGCTCTATAGGATTTAGGTCAGGGGAGTAGCTGGGGAGATACAACAGCTCACAGCCGCAGGCTTCAACGAGGTCTCTGACATCATCGCCGTGATGCACGCTCCAGTTGTCCATCACCAGAACGCTGCCTTTGGCAAGGGTGGGCAGCAGCGTGTCCAGAAAAGCTAGAAAGGCGTTTTTGTCGACGGTGTCAGGTATCACCAGAGCTTGCTCAGCCAGCGAACCCCCCAAGGTTATCGCGGCGATCGGACTGACCCGTTCTTTCTTGCCTTTGGGGCGGGTGTCGATGATCCGCTCTTTGCGGGGAGCCCAGCCGTACTCACGGCTCTGTCCGATATAAGCACTTGTTTCGTCGATAAAGACAAGCTGTCTCGCGTCTTTGCGGTCAACGTCTGCTAGATACTTGGCTCGCTGAGCCTCATCTCGCTCGGTGGGGATGAAGCTCTTTTTTTGTGGGTGATGCCCAGACGCTTCAAATAGTCACCCACCGCCGACTTCTTGAGCTTGATGCCGGTCTCTTTGGCCAACGCTTCAGCCTGCTGCGCCAAGCTCCAGTCGTGATGCTCGTGAACCTGTCGCCGCAGCTGTTCACAACCACCCGCGTCCAGCAGCCGCTTTCGTCCACCACCTCGGCTCGCTGCCAGCTGTCCCTGCGCCTGCCGTTTGACGTAACGCTTGACCGTCGACACGCTTACCTCGAAGCGTCTGCCTACCGCCGTCTTTCCCTCGCCCTCTTTTACCGCTCTGACAATACGCTCTCGTAAATCCAGTGAGTAACAGCTCATGACTCTACCTTACAAGAGTTCAGGAGTTCCTGGAAGTGCTAGCATGTCTGCGAGCGAGAGCTTGTGGCGTGTAGCTTGTGGATTCTCGTTTCGCCACCTATCGGCCTGTTTCAGCGGGGTAAAAGTTGGACCGGAGAGGATAACTCGGCAGCATCTAGATTCTTTTGAGGCGACGCTTTAACTAAGCACGGTAGTTCCGCCCACAGGTCGCAAAGGCTCCCGTGTGAGGTGCCCGACAGGGCGCTTCGGACAGTAAAAAGCGAGTTCACCTTGCACTTTTCGAGCGCCGGACTTGTTACCGTGGGGGCGTGACCGACCTGCCGCTTTTTCCGCTGCCCGAACTCGTGGTGTTTCCGGGGATGACGCTGCCCCTTTACATCTTCGAGGAGCGGTACCGGAAGATGGTGCGGGAATGCGTCGAGAGCAATGAACGGCGTATCGTCCTGACGCTCGCCCAACCCTCTCCACAGATCAGCGACAGCACCGAGTTGCAAGGCATCGTCTACGTCGGCTCCTACGTCGATATTTTGTCGGTGATGGAAAACGCCGACGGCAGCTTTCATATCCTGACGCATGGGCAGGGACGGTGCCACGTCAAACCGTCGCGTAGCGAAGCGGTGAGCGCCGCCGACGGCGTGGTGAGTTACCTGCACTACACCGAAGACGAGCCCTACCCGCTGGGCCGAAGCGACCCGAACAGCGAACGGTTAGCGGCGTGGGACGCTTTAGAGGTCTTTTACAGCTACGCCGAGCGGTTTTTTGCCGATACTGCCAGAGATCAGTTGGAGGGAGCCCTGCCCGACGACCTGCTTTTTCAGGCGTCGTTTATCTGCGCCAACCTGCGGCTCGCCGCCCCTGCGCGGCAGACGCTGCTCGAGGTACCTACCCTGATCGAGCGTTTCAGCATCGCCGAACGGTTGATGCGTAAACAGCTCGAGTCCGACCCGCAGCCCTCCGAAGCGGCGGGCTAGGTTCCGGCTATGGTCTTTCCCCGTCGGTCCTATTCAGCCTTCGAAACCGAACGGCTCGCAGCTGCCCACCCACTCGCCGCTCGCCACCGGCCAATTCCAGAAGGACAAAACCCTTATCGTACCGCCTGAGCCGACAGAACCCGGCGGCGGGGTAGAGCCCGACTTTCGTTTCCGCTGGAGCGACCTGCCGCCGCTTACCGACACCTTGGCGGGTAGCGGCGGGCGCATCCGCGAAACGCCCGAAGACTTCCGCGTCGAGGAGCTGCCGCTCTATCTGCCGGAGGGCTCGGGTTCGCACGCGTATGCGTGGGTCGAAAAACGCGGCTTAACGACCCGCGACCTGGTGCTGGCGCTGTTGCAGCAAGGGCTTAAGGAAAATGACGTCGGCGTCGCCGGGCTCAAAGATAAACACGCAGTAACGCGGCAATGGTTGAGCGTTCCCAACCGTCACGCGGCGGCGCTAGGGGCGCTGAGCGACCTGAGAGGCGTAACGCTGCTGGAGACCTCGAGGCACCGCAACAAACTTGGTATCGGACACCTGCTCGGCAACCGTTTTACGCTCAGGGTCCGAGGTGGCGACGTGACGGCGGCGGCGGCGGTGCTGGGCACGTTGGGCGCGCAGGGCGTTCCGAACTACTTCGGCCCACAACGTTTCGGGCGTTTCGGTACAAACGCCGTAGACGGTCTTAAGCTCATCCGCGGCGAACACGTTCCGGGTGGACACCGCCTCAAACGCTTTTTTTTGTCGGCGCTCCAGTCGCTGCTCTTTAATCATCTGCTCGCCGAACGCCTGAAGCGCGGGCTTTTCGGTCAGGTCGTGGTCGGCGACTGGGCCAAAAAACGCGATACCGGCGGCGTTTTTATGGTTGAAGAGGTTATAACTGAAAACAGCCGCGCCGCGACCGGAGAGATTTCGGCGACGTTTCCCCTGTACGGCAAAAAAGTACGGGTCAGCGGCGGCGACGCGGGTGAATTTGAAACTGAGGCGCTCGAGCATTTCGGCCTCCGCTGGCCCGATTTCAGCTCCCGCAAGGGCTCACGCCGCCCGACCCGGATTTTTTTGGAAGACACCCGGCTGACGCCCGAACCGGACGGTTACACGCTCGCTTTCAGCTTGCGAAAAGGGTCGTTCGCCACGAGCGTCCTGCGCGAAGTGATGAAAGTCGAGGTCGATGAACCGCTGGGTGATGAGGGTGAAGAATAGATAACGCTTATGACCCCATTAGCAATCCAGAAGTAGGGGTACAGCCATCAAATAGATCAACCTTGTATTTCAGCCTCTTCTAAAGTCTGGAAAACATGATCTGCCAGGTCCCGGACATCATCGGGCTGAGAAATGCGGTAGCTGAGCTCACGCCTAACACCCGGCCCCCTTTCAAACTTTGGATTGAACGACAGAAAATTGAAACTTCCAATTATGCCATATACGTCGTCCACCACAATTATCTTTTCATGTGTGTTGCCTATCTCAAAGAGTTTTAAGCGGTTATTGTGTCGCCGACTGATTGCCTCCAAGTGACGCAGCGCATTCATTTGCCGACGGTCTTTAGGACTTTGAGGTTGCTCTGGTAGGCGCTCAATCCCGTAGCCGATATAAATCTTAAGTTTATTCTTCGAGGCGAGCGCATCGTCAAACCATTCGGTCATTTCTTTGTCTATCGCGCCTTGGTTAAGCCATGGGGAGATCATAAGCAGCGTGTGTTGCGCGTCAAGAGTTGCTTTTTTCAGAGCACCTCGTAATTGCAAAGTCTTAAGAAGGCTAGACTCATTGCGTTGTGTAATCGCTTCAGCTGCCTGATGAAGTGGCTCATTTGCTTTTGAGACATCAAGCATCGCAGGTTTTTGATCGCTCGGTATGATGCGCGTTACGTCATCACCCAATTGATCCAGAAATCTTGCCACCTCTGGTTCCTCGAAACCATCACGCAAAATTCGCCATCCAAAAGCGTGACTTTCTCTTTTGTACCAGACTTCTAAATCAAAGGGTCTGTAGACCTCTTGAGCCGCAAGCGCGTGTACTCGTAGGACTTCCCGTTTACCTGTGTGCTGAGACTTGTCTGAAGGTAGTCCACTCGTGTCTATAAGTTGCTGAACTTCCTTATACCGTTCCTCAAGCTGATTACGGTCAAGAGGCCCCACACTAGTAATGCGTCTCCGACCGCTCACTTTGAGCTGTTTATCGTTTAAGTCATATTCTTTCTTATGCCGACGTAATTCGTTGTGATAAGGGTCATGACGGATGTAAATATTTTCTAATGTGCTCGTGAGTCGAACTTTTGCATTTTGTAACATGCGTTTCCCAACAGAGCTGAGCCGTAGGTTGTTTAGCTGGTCATATTCAAGCGCGTGCCTTTCAAGTAGATTTAGCACAGCATTCCGAATTATTACGGCATCAAGGCCCATAACATCACCTAGATGCTCCCGCGTTGTCAGCCCCGCATCGATAAGCCTCAGAATGGTCTCTTCACTGAGGTGAAGGTGACGGTCGTGCGCTATCTCGAGGTCGCATCGCCACACGAAATGCGGCAAACCCACCTCGACAATAGTATACAGCTCGAATCCTTCAGCTTTGAGCCTTTCTAGGCGGTTAGCTTGCACCACTACCCTCCCGTCACCACGTTTTTGTCTGGAATCAGCCTAAGTGCTTTTGAAAAAGTTTGGCTCGTTAATGCTGTCTCACGATGACCAAAAATGAGAAGTGCTCGTTTGGCGCGGGAGAAACTAACGTTGAGTCGCTTTTCGTCTTCAACAAAACGCAAGCCGCCAGGTTTCGTGCGTACCATAGAGTAAATAGTGAGATCATTCTCGCGCCCTTGAAAGGCGTCAACCGTGCTCACCTCTATCTTTGGATTCGTCCATGTTTTGGAGGTGGGCACTAGCGATTCTGAAAGTACATCAACCTGAGCGTTGTATGGAGTGATGACACCCACGGTGTATTGGGTTTCTTTACGAGTAAGATTTTCGTTAAACATTTCTAGAATTCTATTGATTTTGTTGGCCTCGCTTCGGTTGTAGAAGCTTGTACCGCCTCTAGGCTGCTCCTCCTCTCCACTCGCCACGTCAAACCACAGGACGCGATGCTCGTAATCTTTTAGATAATCTATGTCTAATTGCCTCTCTTCATCAGAGACACCAGTTTCTAATCCGCCTATATCTGCATAAAACAAGCGGCCCACAAAGTCACCGATGCTTCTGTGCATTCTGTATTGACGGCGAAGTGTCGCTTTATTGGAGGGTGGAAGCAAATCGAAAGTCTTTTCAAAAAGGCTGGAGCGCGTTTCTTCGCTGTTGATTCCTTGATAGCGCATTTCACGTTCAATCTCCGTATCTATGTAAGGCGGTAGTTGTCTTTGGTCTCCAACCATAAAAAATCGTTTTCCATGCACAAGAGGTACTAAGACTTCAATATCTGTGGCTTTAGCAGCTTCGTCGACGATTACCCAGTCAAATTCGACCTTTCTTAATAGTTCCCATAGCGTTGGTGCGCGTAAGCAGGTTACTCCGTATACTTGTACCGATTGGGCATAGTCTTTTCGCACATCGTCAGCCCAACTCAACTTTTCCTGCCAGTTCTCTATCGCGTTACTGACCTTGTCTCGTTGGCTCGGTTCCAAAGTCTCTAAAACTTCTGTTAGACCTTTTTGAGATGCTTCTCGCGTTTCTTCTATCCATGTCGAGAAGAAGTCCTCAAATTCGTTTGTACCGTGTCGCAGTTGTGCTCGAGTTAGGCGCAGTGTGCGAAGCTGGACGTTATGCCTTTCGCTAAGATCGCGTATCCGACTCAAAGCATTGTCTACAGCCGGGTTAGCCTGAGAAGTAAGTAGAATACGTGCTTCAGGTTTCTCCTTAAGCACTTGCATTACAAACTCAGCGATCAACGTTGTCTTTCCGGTTCCTGGAGGACCTTGAACTAGAAAAAAATCTTCCGCCGCAAGAGCACGTTCGAGGATGCTCAGGGTAGCTTGTTGCGGCTCGAGTTGTTGAATGAGTTGACGAGGTTAGAAGTGGACCCCAAAAAGCGGTCAGTTCCTTTAGTTGAAAGCACTAAGCTTTCAGAAAGGGGAACAAGATGAAAAAGCAGAGGCGAAATCACTCAGCTGCGTTCAAGGCGAAGGTGGCGTTGGAA
>JAABUN010002189.1_pt1 | contig 36320 bp, 43 predicted proteins | sample 5559311 | NCBI WGS metagenome assembly JAABUN01 (sample SAMN10711877, study PRJNA513370) | rock metagenome | isolation source: Antarctica rocks | place: Antarctica: Victoria Land, Siegfried Peak sud | reverse complement strand
ACCAGAAAGGTGCTCCTTTTGACGTGGTGCGAATGATGCGTGAATAACACCATTTTCCCACGTCAGGAGCACTTTTCGTCGTTTACCACACCGCTCCGGGACCACTTCTCATGAAATACCGAGGCTAACCCGCAGAACGGCCGGTGCTCCGCCCCGGGGAAGCGATCGCTCGTTCAACATCGGTGGCGTAAGTATCGTAGAAACGGGGGTCACTCGAGGGCCACTTGAACCGAAGGGTGCTGGTTGGGTCCCCAGATAGAAGTCCAGTGTTTGTGTGAGTTTCGTGTCCGAGAATGGACACAGGAGGAAATTCACGAACCATGACACGCAGACACACCCCCGAGCAGGTCATCGCCAAGGTCCGGCAGGGCCAGAAGATGCTCAACGACGGACGCCCGATGATCGAGGTCATCAAGGAGCTTCAGGTCACCGAGGCGACCTGGTACCGGTGGCTGAACCAGTACGGGTCCGAGAAGAACGCCGAGGCGTCCAAGCGGACCAAGGAGCTGGAGAAGGAGAACGCCCGGCTCAAGCGCCTGCTGGCGGAGAAGGAACTGGCCATCGACATCCTCAACGAGGTGGCCAAGGGAAAATTCTGAGCCCCGAACCCCGCCGCCGTGCCGTGCGCATGGCGGTGGAGAAGTTCGGGGCTTCCGAACGCTTCGCCTGCAAGGTCATCGGCCAGAACCGGTCTGCCTTCCGCAAGAAAAAGCCCGACATGGGCTTCGAGGAAGCACGGCTCCGTGCAGCCCTGCGCGCCATCGCGGTGAAGCATCCCGCCTGGGGCTGGCGGAAGGCCCGCTGGCACCTGCTGGCCCAGCCGGAGTGGGACGGCCTGGCGCTGAACAGGAAGCGGATCCGCCGGCTCTGGCGCGACGAAGGCCTGACCTGTAAACCCCGGGCGCGGAAGAAACGGCGGACCGGACCCGGCGCCGGGGACCAGAAGCGGCTCACGGCCGAATATCCGATGCACGTGGTCAGCTTCGACTTCCAGTCCGACGCGACCTCCTGCGGCCGGCACATCCGGTTCTTCAACGTCATCGACGAGTACACCCGCACGGCGCTGGCGGTCATCCCACGCCGGTCGTTCAAGGCCTCCGACGTGGTCGCGGTGCTGGAAAACATCATCGCCGAAACCGGCACCGCCCCGACCTACGTCCGCTGCGATAACGGGCCCGAATTCACCGCTGAGGCTCTGGTCAGCTGGTGCGACACCGCCGGCGTGGATACCGCCTTCATCGACCCGGGATCACCCTGGCAGAACGGCTTCATCGAATCCTTCAACGCCCAATTCAGAAGGGAACAACTCGCCGGAGAAATCATGGACACCATGGCCGAAGCCAAGTATTTGGCCGAGGAATGGAAAGCTATCTACAATCATGAACGGCCCCACGGATCCCTGAACGGCATGACGCCGAAGCGCTACTGGGAAACCTGGACGCACGACAACCAATTAGCTATCGCATAGACGCTGGACTGCTAACGGGGGCCCAACCAGTGCGGTTCGCCGGAATCGGCAAGGCATCGGCGGCGCGGCCTTACTCGTCGAAAGCGACATGAACTGCCCTTCCATCTGGGTCGACAACCCTCAAAGTACTTGTATAAGTGCCTGACGAAGATTGTTTTACTTTGCCTCTGAGTGCGATGAACACAGTCTCATCTCGTGTGTCCGCGTCGTCATTGGCGCCGTAAGCTTGCACGAATCGGAGTCCCTCACCAACAGCGAGCATCTCCCCCTTCACGGAGAGTTGACGTTCGAGTAGGTCACTGTAGAAGCGCGCCAAGGCACGCACATCACGCGTGGGCACCGTGATTGTGGTGGAAAACTCTGGTGGGATTGTTCGCTGGCTCTGGTGCTGCACGGCAGCAGGCCTGCCATCTTCCTTTGCGCTCGTACGTCTGGGGGAACTTCCGCCAGGGAGGACGGTGTCCCAAATAACGGTTTGACCGTCGTCGAGCCGCAGGAACGCTCGTCCGACCGGTGGCCGTTGTGATATCAACTTGCGTTGCATGATTCGGTATTCACGCCCGTCGGGAAAAGTGCCGAGAGGGCTGATGCTGTCCCCTCCTTCGCGGAGTCGAGCTGTCAGTGCCTCACTGAGGGCAGTAGCGCTTTGATTAGCGCGAGGAGGGGCGACGTCCGCTCCCTGAATCAACATGTTCGCTAAGCGTCTGAGGTACACCCCGTCCTGCACAAGGGCCAGGTCGCCTAACCATCGGTCGCCATGATGCGCCGCCGAGGACGCCTGCGCCCTCCTGATCGAGGCGAACCGGTCGATCGTCTTGCTTTCTGCGAAGCTTCATGGAGGTGAGGTGTAACTCCATCCCACTCCATCACGAATCACTAACATGACGACGCGCTGTCAACAAGGATGCGCGACATGCACTTCCCGTACGGGTTCGACGGTCAACGAGCAGGAGATGTACTAGTGAGTGCGAGCGTAAGCAGCGAAGGCGGCGCCGAAGTCGTCAACGCATCAACAAAAGCACTTGACAATCGAAGTTGGCTCCCGCGGGCCGCAGATTGGGCGCTTGCCGCTCTTGGTGACTGGGGTGCTGCCGCCCTGTCCCTACTCCTCCCTGTTGTCGGCACTTTCCTCATCGGACTAGGAGCCAGAGGCGAGGCTCAGCCAGCCGCGCCGACCCCGCCGCAGCAGCAACAGGCGCCAATACCGCTCGAACAAGACCTAAACTGGTTGCCGCTTTCTTGGGGCATCGCGCTGGTTGCACTCGGGATCGTGTTCAACCTGCTGGACCGCAGCAGGACGAAAGCGAAGTTGCGCAATATCGAAGCTAAGCGCGAGCGCCACCTCACACGATTCAACGATGAACTCGCATCAGTCATCGCTGTATTCGTGGAACTCCTCCGATCTGATAAGGGCGAAGACGCGAGTCAACGATTCTTCTCTTCCGCAGTTCGGGAAGCTCGCCACCTGATAGGGCACCCAGGAACACGTATTTGCGTCTACCAACTCGAGTTCCAGGAAGAGGATGACCTTGCGGACGTCGCCACGGCGGACACAGCGAAACATGGCCACCCACGGCCGCTACTCGTCCGTAAAGCCTACGGCGGGCGCGCTGATCCTCCGCGGGCAACTTTCACCCCCGATACCCCTTTTGGGAACACTGTCATCAGTATTGCGAGAGGCACGACAGCGGTTCCCATTGCGGACCCCGCAGACCGAGATTTCGAAATCAACCGTGATCCCGACGCCGTCTGGTGCTCAACACTGCTCGTGCCCCTCAAACTTGATAATGACTCGAAGGGCATCCTCATGATCGACACACGAGACCCCGTCGACGAGTTCACGAATGAGGACGTTAGCGTCGGATGGACTATTGCCAACATCATTGCCCTTGGCATGGGTAGTTTGGTTCAAGGCGGGCAGGATCCTCGGCCCGAGGTAAGAGAAGTCCGGCAGCTCCTCGCGCACCTACCCGATGATCTGCCTGCGCTCGATGATGCTCAAGAAGGCGTCGACACGCCGGAGTGTAGTGTCCCTGCGGTAAGCTCACCTCAACAGGAAGGGAGCGTCACCGATGGCAACAATTCATGATGTAGCCGCGTACATCATCGATCATTTTGGTACGAGCGTATCTCCCATGAAGCTTCAAAAACTCAGCTTTTTCAGTCAAGGATGGGCCTTAGCCCTGCTAGCAAAGCCTCTTTTCCGCGAGGATTTCGAGGCGTGGGTCAATGGCCCCGTCTCCTACGATCTCTTCGACGTGCATCGTGGCGAATGGGCGGTTGACGCGTGGCCGAAGGGCCGGGCATCAAATTTGACGGAACGAGAGCGAGTTGTTGTCGACGCGGTGCTCAAGAATTACGGGGCGCTTTCCGGCAAGGAACTAAGTGAGCTCACGCATAAGCCCGGTACGCCGTGGCACCAGGTGCGGGCCGAACCTGGCCTCAGGGCAAACGAGCGGACCCGCGAGCTTATCACGAGAGAACGAATGAAGTCATATTTCGTCGAGGCCCTAAAAGGCTAGGCATTCCTCACTGGATGCGCTTCTGAAAATACCCGTTCACGGGAAGACCGGTCTCAGCGATCTGATTCCGTCGCCCGCGCTTCGCATGTCACCGGCACAAAAGAGTTAGCCCTTCTCTGCGTGACGATCCTTGAACTGTGACCGTCCTCAAATCCGGGCACTGCCGATACTCACGTAATTCGCAGCTCAGGTGAGGTCGCTCCCCGGACCGTTCGCATTGCTATCACGAGCGAGCTGGGTCATTGGCTCCGCTTTGGTCGTATTCTGTATTGGCATCAGCACGGTGGTCGTTGGCGCTCGGGTCAGCGGCAACTCCGTCTTAGGTCAGCACTGGTTTCCTGTACACGGGAGGTGCCGGCTACTCGGCCGTGTTCACGCCTGTCGCCGGTGGGCGTACAACGGTTGTCACGTCGCCCGCTGACCCGGTTGAAGTCCGCACAACGAAGCTGATCTATGGCACTAGCGGGGTCCTCGAGCAAGTTCAGCGAACCTCGGCAGCTCCGAGCGTTCCTCTGGCTCAGTGAAACTCGATGCAATGGAACCGCGACGAGGTACACCATTCTTATGAGCCGCTGGTCTGCGTCCGATCGAAGCTCCTCGTTTCCACATAGCGGCTCATAAGCGTGGGTGTGCCATTTGTCGTGGTGGGCATTTGCTGTCGCACCCCGAAGGGGTAGGACCGCAGTCTGGGTATTGAAAATTACGGTGCTCGAGACGAGCGACAAGCTGGCAGCAGCAAACATACCGGTCGCCCTGCTTGACCATCAGAGAGGCGGACCGTAGTCTTCAAGAGCTTTCGCACCGCCGGTCTCGAAGACTGCGAATCGTGCGAAGCGCCGGACCTGCTGACCCGAGAACAGCATGCACCTGAGGGGAACGACGTTGACTTTTACATCAGATCTCTGTGCCCGAGACAGCACCCGTTGGGTCCATCGCACCTATGTTCCGATCAGCGAGGCGACTGTAGCCCGCGGGCAATTGTCGGTCTCCCTATGCGAACGCCGCTTCACGGGCACTAGCCCCCTCATCGAAGCCTGCGAGAGCGACATATCTCGATGAGTTCACTCGCTCGGCCGCCGACGCCATGTCCGCTGTTTCCGCCTAGTCGACATATTCGAGAAAATAGCAGGCATTCACTAGAGCCGTCGAATAGCCCCGGCTGTCCGATCTGTAATTCCTACCGAAAACCTTCCCACTCCCTATTTTCTCTTGTAATAAAGCTCCCCTCTTGACCCAAGCGGCAATTTTGCTTCGAGGAGGGGGCGTATTGTAATCAATGAAAGTGAGAAAAACATGTCCAGCACCTCGATGAAAATCAATCCGGACTCTGAAAATGAGGTTCACGACGCCAAAGACTTTGCGGATGAAGGGTCTTGCCGGGTGACGCCTGTCGCATCCTTCTCACCGGCTGTCGCTCAGAGTGTGGTGGAGACGCTCATGCAAATTGTGCGTAAATCCCATGACTCGGAGATCACTAAGACTGCGGACGGCGACGGAATTATTCGTGCGCAGGCGTTCGAAGAGGGCGACGTGTACATGTTGGAGAGTCCGTTTGAAAATTATCCGGCCGATCGTTATTTGATGGACTTCTATGATGTCAAAGAACGCGATATTTGTTCGAGGATGCACTTACATACTGGCCTGAGGTTTGTTCGTATCATGACTGGTCCAGGTACCCAAGTACGGATATCCAGTCTGGCGCCTATCGAGATAACGCATATTGAAGGGATCACCCCTTTTTTTCCGCAGGCTTTCCAGGACGAGAAGGAAGCAGTCCTAGGCGAGGGAGTGCGGTACAACGTGATGGCACCGGAGAACTCGTGGATCGACATACAGATCCCGAGAGGCGTGTCGCATCAGTTCAATGCAATCGGTCCCCTGGCGGTCATCGATTCGGTGCACCCCGAAGAATCAATAGAGACCTTCCGGGAGAATATGAGTGGGTTCCGCATGATGGCTCAGACGATCTTCCTTGCTGACGAGCGTCCGAGTTCTGAGAGCTGCGTCTCGATTCCTGCGGGTTAATAGGCGACAGGCCGCATGTCTGCGGCGTCAAAGATCTAGGGTTTCGAGCCATTACTTAGTGGTGTGAGTCACAGGTACTGGGCAAAAGAGCCCTGTGACGAACAACCAGCGGTCAGAATCGAGAGGCTATTTTGAGCGACGTAATAAGTGCCTTAGTCCTTGGTAGGGACGGCCAGGAGCTATGGTCTGGCGCGGAAACTGATCTCGAAAAATTTATCAGCTCAGTCGCAGAAGGCAACACTGCGCTACGCGCGATGGCGCACGATGAATCCCTACTCAGGTGCAGTAAAAGTGAAGTGATGCGCGCTGCCGAAACGCTCGAATTCATCAGTCGTAAGGGGATGCCAAAAGGGTTCCTGGCAACTTTACCCAGCGGGAATTTTTTTAAGGCGTCTGTTGATGCGTTCAATTTACCGCACCTTAAGGAACTAAAGACTAACTCGATCGATTTTCCCTTGGTCTTTAATGGCAGTAGTAAGGCAATGACGGAATTGATCGATCCGTATGTGCGTCAAGGAAGAACCTTCGAGTTAGGAGGCCGTGACGAGTTGATGTTGAGCTACGCCGCGGACCCTAACCTTTTTAGTTGGTTACAGGGAAGCCGGCTCGATCCGAAGCAACTTCCGTATGCTGTTTACAGTCCACAACCTGTCTTCCGCAACTTCCGGTCTGGAGAACTGAGCATTCAGAGAACCCGTCAGTTTGTAGTTCCAGACATTCACATCGTTGCTGACCAAGATTCTGCCTCTGACGAATACATCCACGGAGTCGAGCTTGCTGTGGAGTCAACTAGATTCTGGTTTGGCGAGGATTTCGTGCATGTGCTCGATTCAGTAGTCGGATCAGCCAATGACACTGAGGAATTTTATGCTCGTGTTGGTAAAGCGACTGCCGGCATCACTGTGGTGAGACGACTTGCACAACGACCCAAGTACTACGCGCAAAAAACCGGAATCATGCTGTGGTCGGGGTATGACAATGTAATGTTGTACAACCTACAACTGGATGAAGTGAATCCGGTGCGATTTGATATCCGAGTCGATGGGGGTGGGCACCCGACGGTGATACATGCTTGCGTGGCAATGGGGTTATCGAGAATGTTACCGATCTTATTAGGGCGAGGAATTGCTGGAATTTCTGAGAAAACATTTCCGGTAGAACTCTCGGCTAATCAGGTAACGGTGTTCCCGCTCACGCCCGGAAACATGCCAAGGGCGAGGGCGGTAGAGGACGAATTAAACGACGCAGGCGTGAGGACCCGAATTGACATGGAGTTCAATAGTCAAATAGGAGCCCGTGTAACTAAGCTCCGAAGACTTTGGGAAGCAAAGTACGTTGTGGTGGGAGATCGCGAGATGGACAGCCTGCCGCTAATCGAAGACGTATCGCGGTCGGTCAAGCCAACGACAATCGACAGTTTCATAGGCTTACATGGCGACCGTATTCGCCGATGCGCACCATCATTTTTACCTCATCACCGACCGCTTCCTTTCTTGTCTGAAAATTAGTTAGACCTTCCTAGAGGATTCATGATGCTTTCGCATGACACACAGCTAGCTCTATCTGCACTTCCTAACTTTGCTCGAGTCGTAATCAGGATGCCCAACGGGCCCCTTTTAGCTGATTTTCTGACGTTCTGTTTTGATAATAAATTGGTCTCCGTGCCAGTACACCCAAGAACTTCGGAGTCAGAGCTCTCGGACCTTACTGAACGTGTGCAGGCGTCGCTAATTGTCAGCGTGGAATTAGATACTTTGTGTGTGACATCGATCGAGGGATCTCCGCTTCACGAAGAGGCAAGAGGCCTAGCATTCATCCTGTTCACATCTGGATCAACGGGGCGTCCGAAAGGGGTACGTCTAAGCCGCTCGGCCGTAGTCGGAAATGCGATGAAAGTCGCAAATCTGCACCGCTTTTCTCCAGGCCGCCCGCACGGAACATGTCTTCCGCTATTTCACGCCAACGCTCTCGCGATGTCTCTGATTGGTACTCATCTAACCGGTACTCCAATGATTTTCCAGGAGCGATTCAGTCCCTCCTCCTACTTTGCAATGTTGGACGCTTCTGGGGCGCGCACGGCGTCGATAGTCCCCGCCCTGCTACGTGAATTAATGTTAGTCAAACCTGCATGGCCAAACTCGCTTGAATACTTAATCACGGCTGCAGCCCCTCTGTCGAGCGACCTCGCCGCTGACTTCTACCAGACCTACGGGCCGAAGTTGAGACAGGGTTACGGGATGAGCGAGGCGGTGAATTTCAGCTTCCTCATGCCTTCATTAAATGACCGTGAATTCATTGAGCAGTACGTCGACAATCCTCCTCCAGTAGGCTTACCTCTGCCTGGAACCGAATTTTGTCTTAGAGATGGCGAGGTTTGGGTCCGGAGCCCCGATCAAATGGAGGGGTACTGGGAGGACCCGATAAGTACATCTGCCGCGCTTGATCACGAGGGATGGTTGCGAACTGGTGATCTTGGCGAGATGCGCGATGGGTTTCTGGTACTGCGTGGACGTCGAATGGAGATGGTGAATCGGGGTGGTGAAAAATCATTTCCAGCGGAAGTGGAAGCTCACTGGAGAAATCTCGGTCTAAGTGGAGATTTCGTAGCAGTACCAGTGGCAGAGAAGATGCTGGGTCAAGAATTTGGCTTAGTCATTCGGGAGGGCACGCTCTCTCGGGTACGTCCTATATTCGAGAACAGAAAGGCGCGACCAGTGGTTGTTAAAGTAGGAGGCCTATTGAGTACAGAAACAGGAAAACCTCGACGACGTGTAATGGGTGAGCAGCTAGGGGCGAAGCGAGATAGCCCTGAGCAGTATGAAGAGATTCTGGAATATGCTGCTCTCACTGCCCGGAGAATTATCGCAAGTTCACAAAAGGCTGAATGTGCTCAAGCTGCACATATGTACAACCAGGCGGTGGCCCTGATTCACGCCCACAAGCCGTCCGGGCTTGAAGCTACTTACCCCCGCACGGCGGCTCACGAAAGCTTCGACGCTCTCGCTGAGTTTTGGCCGGAGTTCGCGGTCGGTGCGATCGGCGGCGAGGAGTTGATGCACCGTCACACTGGATTGTGGAAGCGGCTCATGAAGGAGTGGCCCCTGGTGAGCTACGCAGAGCTTATGGCGGAGGTCACCAAATCAGGTGGATTCCTCAACGGCCGTGTGCTTGAGCTCGGAACGGGTGTCGGTAACACGACAGCGCTGATCAATGGTCACGTCAATGGCGAGTTCATCTGGTCGGACCGGGTGCCTCAACTTGTTGAGCGGGGTCAGTGGACCGGGCGAGGTGTCGTGTACGACCTTGACCACGACGCACCTGACGACATTGGTAGCTTCGACACCATAATGGCAACCAATGTGCTGCACTGTGTGGCGGACAAACACAAGACCCTTATGCAGCTCGCCTCACTCCTCAAAGAGGGCGGGCGGCTTATTCTCTCTGAAGGCGCGAGCCCGACGACGGCGGATGGGACGCCTTGGGCTTTGGACTACCTATGCTCACTTTGGGGCGGCTGGTGGGATCGAGGAGGATTCCGCAGTCGCTGGGAGTGGATGTCGATGTTTGAGGAGGCGGGACTCCAGCCCGGCGGCTTCTCGGCGCTACTTGCAGGGCGTCATGACCTCGGCGGTGTCGTCTGGGCGACTACGTGATCAGGTCGTGTGTGTACCTAACTCTCCGTTCGGCTGAGCACAATGGGTCTGACACGCAAGGTTGTTCACGTGGACCTGAGCCCAGGAGGTTCTACTCGGCGACAGAACAGGGCCTCGAACTTGCATGGACTGCAATCGCTCGCCTACCGCGGGCGTCTAAAGAACGAGTGCCGAGTGGTGTTTTTCGAGGGCGTCAGCAGAGCATCAATCTGAAGGCCAGGAGGGACGAAATTTGAGGATCGGGATAGTAGACGGATATGCCACTTCCAGATTTCTTGTCAACGAACTCATTGAACGTGACGTCATCTGCATACATATCAAAAGTACTCCCAACCCACCTTCGGCTTACCAGCGTGTCTTTGACCCCTCTATATACCTCGAAGACCTCGGCTATGAGCCCGAAACCGAGGCAATTGTTTCCAGATTGAGGCAACTGGGTATTGAGCAAGTTCTTGCAGGAGCTGAGTCGGGTGTTGAACTAGCTGACACGCTGAATCATCTCCTCGGTACGCCAGGGAACGACATCGCTTTCCTTGATGCCCGACGCAACAAATTCGCCATGACTGAAATCATTCGTACCGCAGGACTTGCTTCCCCTGAGAGCAAAGTGATCCAAGCCGCGGACCAAGCTGTCGATTGGTTCCGATCAAGGGGAAGCGGCCCAGTTGTAGTGAAGCCTCTGGCCAGCGCAGGAACCGACTCAGTTTCGATCTGTAACTCCGCTGCGGAGGTTCGCGAACGATGCGAGTCGATACTAGGATCAACCAATTTTTTCGGCGTCGTTAACAGTAGTCTTGTCGTTCAGGAGTATCTGGTCGGCCACGAATACATGGTGAATACGGTCGCTCTCGGTGGCGTCCACAAGGTGGTGGACGCGTGGTGGGCAGTGCGCCTGAATGGCCCATACGGCGCGCCTATCGTGGACTTTGTTGAGCCTGTGCCGCTCGATACTGAGGAGATGCGGCAAGTCATGGACTACACAATCGACGTGGTTCAAGCGCTGGGGATTCTCAATGGCGCAGGTCATACCGAAGTCATGCTCACATCAACTGGCCCGGTATTAATAGAGTGCGCCGCTAGAGTTATGGGCGGGTTCCTTCCTTGGGTTTCGCACAGATATAGTGGAACATCTCAAATTCACCTTCTCGCGGATTCGCTGACTTCACCCGAGATTTTCGAACATTTCTCTTATCCTACGTTCTCGAGTCACGTAAGAAGTGTCTGGTTGGTCAACCCCGCAGGAGGATTGGGTCGAGCAGACGGCTGGCAGAGGGGAATTGAGCAGCTTCCTACTTTCGTTGCGCTCAATAGCAAGGTTCGTCCGGGCCAATTTATCCCGCCCACTGTGGACCTGCCGTCTGCGCCGGGTTTCGTCTACCTTGCAGGCACTCAGGCGGACGTCCAGCGGGATCACCGAGCGATTCGCGAGATGGAATTGCAAGGGCTCTATGTTGACTGAAGAGATCGAGATATTAGGGCACCTGAGTGCGCCCGATCAAGCGGCGTGGGACAGGTTGGCCGATGATCGCTCTTTCTATCTGGGTACTAGATGGCTTGCTTTCCAGCAAAGCCAAGAGCACGAGGGCGACCTCCAATTTGTGTGCGTGCGCTCAGGAGGACGACTGGTCGCAGGAGTTGCCGTTTTCATTGTAGGTGAGCCAAGTAGCAAGCACTATGATCCAAGACGTTTGTTCCCAGATGTAGTTTCTAATGCGCGGATAACTCTAGTCGGCGGTACACGGGGATTTCTTAGTGGGCCCCTGGGAGACGGTGCTTCAACCTTGGGCCTGTTGTTGCAGGGGATTCAGACCATCGCGGATACGCATAGCGAGGGTGTGGCCTGGTGGCTGTATACGAGCAGTGAGGACGCCGCTGCAATCACCGCTGAGTCGCGCGTCGTACCCCGGATGCTGAATGCAGAATGTGTGATTGAGCTTTCCGGCGAGGGATTCGGCGATTACTTGGCTAGCTTGCCAGGCAAACGCCGGGAACAGGTACGATATGACCTACGGGCATTCGAGCGAGCTGAGCTGTCGATCGAAGAGACGCTTCTATCGAAGTCTCTAGAAGAATGTGGCCTCCTTCTTGCGCAGACGCAACAAAAATACGGTCTAAGTACCTCAGCCGCGGACATGACAGAGTGGCTGAGCGACCTGAATCTAGCATCTGCGGACTCTGGTCGTGTATACCTTTGTCGGTCGGTTGCAGGCGAGCCAATAGGTTTCTCCCTAGTTTACTCACAGGGCAACAGTGACTACGTGCGTGCCGTGGGTTTCGACTATCAGCGTGCACCCCATGTTGGGGAGTATTTTGTGCTCCTATGCTATGAACCACTCCGAGCAGCATACAAACGCGGTGCAACCACGCTTCACCTGGGCTCTGGAGCATACCGCTCGAAGGCGAGACGCGGTGCCAGTATTCGTCCCCTGTGGGCTGTCCCTAGTAATAATCGAGGATGGGATCCCGCTCTCAGTTTGAATCACAATATCCTCCGCGCGTCGGAACTGGCTGACGAGATCCCGGGCGACGCGTTGGTAATGAGCGGTGCAACTCGGATCTGGCTATGAAATACCTCGCAGGGTTGATACCTCCCTCTAGGAACGGCCGTGTGCTCGCGGTGGGAGGGACTATCGATTCGGTCGGCTCAGGGCTATTCATGGCTGCATCGACACTATACTTCGTGCAGATCATTGGTTTCCCGCCTGTCGCCATTGGTGTTGCCCTAGCGCTTGGGGCCGTCTGCGGACTCCTAACTCCTATTCCTCTCGGGCTACTCGCGGACCGTATCGGAGCAAAGCGAGTATTCGTCGCACTTCTCTGCGTTCGCGCCGTCGGTTACGCGAGTTTTGGTCTGATTGGCGACCTGCCACCGTACGTGCTACTCACGTGCATACTAGTAGCCGCTGATTCCGCTAGTGCCCCATTATTTCAGGCTGTGGTCGGCCAGGCGGTACCTGATGCGGAGCGATCCGCCACGATGTCCTCAATCCGAGCCGTTCGGAACCTCGGACTGGGCGTTGGGTTCTTACTTGCGGCGGGCACACAAGCGCTCAACTGGGTTCCAGCGTTCTATATCTTATTTATTCTTAACGGTTTGTCGTTTCTTGGTACAGGTTTTGCTATCAGGCGCATGCGCCTTGGTCGGCTTGAACAGGACGAGCACGACGCGTCTGCTTCACCCCAGGCTCTCATCAGTAGCCGGCCTCCGCATTTGAATAGGAGCTTCATCGGTCTGGTAGGAGCGAACACCCTTGTCATGCTGCACGATTCATTACTCCTAGTACTGCTGCCACTATGGGTCGTGGAGGTGCTTGATTTGCCTGCTTCCTTTGCTTCGGTGCTGCTCGCGGTAAGTACAGTCCAAACTGCATTGACCCAGGCGTATGTAGGTCGCTTTACTCAGGGGTTGAAAGCCTCAGTCCGCGGTATTCGCGCGGGCTGTGGACTACTCATCCTGACTTGTATGATATTTGGCTTTGCATCAGGTTTGTCCGGGAATTCTGCAGTTATCGCGGCGCTCATTGGATTGATTTTTCTCACATTGGCAGAGAATCTCCTTGCCGCAGCTAATTGGGAAGCATCCTACCTACTTTCGCCTAGCGACAGACGCTCGCAGTACTTGGCCTTCTTCAGCCTTGGGTTCTCCGGTCAACGAGTCATCGGCCCACTTATAATGACTGCCGTCGTTCTACCAACCGGAGTCGTGGGGTGGAGTTTGTTGGGCGTCTTATTCGCTCTGGGGGCCGGCGCCACGAGCGTCGCCACCCGTAGCGATAGGCGTGCCTGATATGAATTCTACGAATTAGTCGAGTGAATCGCTTTATCCTACGATGTGAAATCGTAAGGTTATCATGGTGTCCGGCTACTGCTCGTGTATGCCGCTTGCGTCAAGGCGCCGCGGTAGCCGGTCTTTGTGCATTTGTAACAGGTGAGGGGCCACTCAATGCGCTTCTATTCAGGATCAAGCCACTCCGCCTCGGAGTGGCCATTGACTAGTAAACGATAGGTTGAGGATGAATAACGGGAATCAGTTGAAAGACACGAATCAAAATGTGTCATCAACTCGAAGAGTCGCCGCTGCTGGAATGATCGGCTCAGCGGTCGAGTGGTACGACTTCTACCTGTACGGAACAGCAAGCGCGTTAGTCTTCAACCAGGTATTCTTCTCCAACCTCAGCCCCGTCTCGGGCATCCTCGCCTCGTTTGCTGCCTTCTCAGTCGGCATACTCGCTCGCCCGTTGGGCGGCATTGTAGGCGGACACTTTGGGGACCGGTATGGCCGAAAGCCGATCTTAGTTTGGTCCCTCGTCTTCATGGGGTCCACGTCGGTCCTGATCGGGATACTTCCTACCTACGCGCAAGCTGGGGTTCTCGCACCCATCTTGTTGACAGCTCTACGCGTGGGTCAAGGATTTGCAGTTGGAGCAGAACAGGGCGGAGCGGCTGTGCTCGCCGTGGAAAGCTCACCCGTCGGTAGTCGAGGATTCTGGAGCAGCCTTGTGATGTCAGGCTCGTCCGTCGGCTTGTTACTGGCATCCGGGGCGATCGCCTTGACCAGCTCTGTGCTTAAGGATGATCAATTCATGGAGTGGGGATGGCGGGTGCTTTTCCTAGCAAGCGCAGTTCTCATCGTCGTAGGCCTTGTCATCCGCTCTTCGATCGTCGAGCCCGGAACTTACACCGTGGCCGATGGCGAGAATGGTTCCAAAAAGTCGCCCTTCCGCACTCTCGTCTCTAGTCACCGTAAGATGCTCGTTCTCGTTATAGGTATGCGAATATCCCAAACGGCAGCGTCTTACTTCTTCACCGTGTTCGTTTTATTTTACATAAATTACGAGGTGCCCGAGCATCGTGATATCGGTATACTCGCCGTCACGGTAAGCGCCGCGCTCAGCATCCTCACGGGTCCAATGTGGGGAGCGTTATCCGATCGGATGGGGCGCCGAGCGTTATTCCTTTTCGGAGCTGTATCCAGTGCGGTTTTTATCATCCCATTCTTTTTAATTGTCGATACTCACTCACCTTCCCTAATCTTCATTGGCGTCTTGCTGGGACTGAACGTGTTTCACGACGCTATGTTCGGACCCCTTGCGGCATGGTTCAGCGAATTGTTTCCGAAGGATGTCCGGTTTACCGGAACCTCGATCGGCTACCAATTCGGACCTGTACTCGGCGGGGGACTGTTACCACTCATTGCCACATCTTTGTTTTTCTTAGGAGGGAGTCGGCCATGGTTGATCTCTGCTTACTTCATTTTCTTGTCAGTCCTAACAATCACGGCAGCCGTCAAAGCGCCGGAGACCAAGAAGCGCATTAAAGGCCTGCGATGATTACTTCGCCATCGCGGATCGTCCGGTGAGGAGTGTTCAACTCCTGGTAGGTTCGCGCGACTTTTTCGACTAAGGCACTTTCCGGATGGTCCGAGCGGTAATGCGGCAGGATGGCGTAGTCAAGAAGTCCCAGCCCCTCCCACATGGGGGTGTCGACTACATGGGGATCGTCAATTTTTTCAAGTCCGTACAAAGTTGGTGCTAGAACGCAGCAGCCTGCACTATAGCCCGCGTATACAATTTTTTCTTCCCTTATGAGTTTTATCATTATCGAATCGGCTCCGTTGCGGGCCATCGCGTCGCGAAGGGCGAACACGTTGCCCCCGCGCACCCATGTCATATCGTATGTATGGAGCGCCTGCGCTGTACCTGGTGAACGTAAGTCGACTTCTTCCGCGTCATAGCCAATCTGAATCATTCTTTTCACTTCGGCTAACACACCCGAGTTTCTCACGTAATCGGGTTGGGCATCGAGCGCATTGCAAATCACTGCCACTTTGCCGGGGCCAGATGTTAGGGACAATAGGGCATCCGGGCGATTACCAAGCCTCCACGAAGATAAGTAGAGCCGCATTTGTGTCTCCCTTTCATGTCAAGCATGTTCGTCTGCGTTATGCACAATCTGGCGCCGATCACCATCACAGGGTAGGCGCAGGGGTTCCACGTCACGCTGACAACCCGACCCATGTGCGCGGCTGATTCCTGAGAAGACCCAGAAGGGGCATCGAGTGCCGAGGTGGTAAAACCATGGAACTGCGAGGATTCCGTCGTTTGAATTAGAGGTAAGGTCGTAAACCGCCTACGGGACAGCTCGGTCCTTGTAATTGGTTCGATGGTATTGGCAACATGACCGCCGGACTTGGTCAGAACTTCACCCGTGAAGGTGCGGATCAGATGATTGTATGGGGTAAGGCCCGGGAGAGGAGGATTAGGCTGACCAGCTGTTCGCATCGTTTCTGGCCAGTAGGAGGACAGCGTCGACGTCTCGCTCGTTTTTCAGCCATTCCATGACGCTCATACCGTCTAGTTGGCCGGGCACGCGGCTAAAGAGCCATAGACCCCATGTCCAAGCGTCGCTTGTGCCTGTCGCGAGGACGTCAAGGATTTGGTGCAGGCCGGGGTGGGTTGAACCGTTCTCATTGAACTGTGCGGAAGGCAGGAGGAGCTGAGTATCGGCGGTGACACAGCCGAAGAGTTCGCGGTTCCGTACCCGATCCTCGACATCGGTCTCCTGCAGGTTGAGCCAGGCTGCAACCCCTGAAGCAGAGTAGAATGGCCCGATGGCGTCAGCCAAACGATTCTTGCTACCTTCAGCGTCCACGTATGCGCCCCTTCTTTTCAGTGATTAGGTTCGTGCTGACAGGGTTCTTGATTGCCGCCGGGCGATCGACTTACGACGAGTCCCGCCGTTTCTCCGTCGAAAGCGATACGAGTTCGTTGGTCACAAGAGAGCGTTGTAGTGCGATTGCGCAGCTTCGACAATTTTGGTGGGGAGATGGAGAAAGTCAACGGGTCGAGCACCGTCGAAGTACCCGCTGGGGGAGCAGAGCCAGCAGGCGAGGTCACGATCCGCACGCTCACTTCCCACAGCGCCGAGAAGCTGGGGGATGCAGCCGAGGGCCGCGCCTTTGGCGCGATCGAACTGGAAGCCCGGGTAAACGTCGACCCCTCGGTAGCCGAAAACGATGAGCCCCTCACCGAGATCTTCATCGTTAGCGAATTCATGTTGAAGGAGGCTCTGAACCTCTGTTGCGGAGAGTAAACCGAACTGCTCCCGCATCTGACGGATGAGGCGGTCGGTAGCGGCAACACCCTGAACAGCCTGCGGCGATAGAGGCGGGTCAAGATCCGCGAGCAGCTCACGAAGCCTCTCGACACTGCATCTATAAGACCGCTGCGACGCTCGCTCCGGTCGGGCGAGTAAGTGCTCCGGTGTGACAGGCGCTGCCCGGTCGTTCATTCGATCAGCGTACGCGCCCCGCCAGGCTGCGCACGTTCCTCTCCGATGAGGCGCACCATATTTACAGACTCTTGGCAGCCAATACCCCATGGCATCTGCGGTCTGCTCCTTTCCGGTCCTCGGGGTGTCAGATAGTTCTCGAATAGGCGGAGTCTGAGGGGGCGGTGACGCGGGTTGGAAGCCCGGGCACGGGGGGCTACTCAGGTTGCACGACGCCCGGACGAATGGGGCGCCTCTCCTCCTCGACAGCGTGTGCTGATTGCAAAGGGGCCACTTGAGCTTACGGGAGCATACCTCAGGGAAGCGTTAAACATCCGATAGATGGCTGCCGTACGTACCCGACGACAAGAAGCAAAGACGCTGCCGCGATACAGCCCGCTCGGCATCTCAGCTCCTGATCCGAACGGGCCATGGGAGTATCGGATTGTGTCTCATATGTTTTCCGATCTGATGGCCGATCAAGCACGGTCAGCGAGTAGCCCTTTGGAAGCGAGCGGACTCTCGCGAGAGGAGTGGAAGCAATGTGTCGAACGTGGCGACGATCTCGACTTATTAGGTCCGTCGCTGGTGCAAGCGGGGCTGGCGATCATCTTTGCGGGGGCCCTGCAAGATGGGCTGAGAGACGCCAAACGCAGATGTCTCCAGCGGAATGTTGCCGCGCCGGAGCGGGAAGGACACATTCAGGCCGCGCAGCGCTTCGCACTCTCCGTCAGTAGCCTGAAGCGGGTAATCAGGGGTGAAAAGTGGCTGAAACTGAACGAAGTGCAACATATCTTCGTTGACCGCCAGTGCGGCCCTCGCTTGCTAAGAAAATTAGTAAACCTGCAACAGCACAGTTCAGGTTTTGTACACCCGATGCGCTTAGCAACATTGCCTGCAACTGTTGGACACATGTCAGGACAGCGGGCATTCAGAAGCAGCGACCTGAGTCAGCAGAAGGAGAGACTCGGGGTGCTACTGCATACTGTTCGCGGCGAATTGTTTGAAGCCGCGCTTCTGCACGCCGAGATCATGGGCCGCAAAAAAGCAGACAGCTATGACTTCGAACGTGTTGTCGACGCTGTCCGTCAAGCTCGTCTTGACTACGTCCCAGACCCACCAGCACCGGCTTACGGGTCATGGTCCCACGCTCGTCTGCGCCATCTCGGCGTCGATAATTTGAGGCAGACCATTCGCGAAAAGTTCGACGCGACGGACAAGAAGATCGAGAACTACCGGCTGCTCGCCGATCTCAAACGCGAGGTCAGCGACGGGCTTGAAGCTCATCACATTGCGAACGCGATGCGGTATCTACGTACTACTGGATACGTCGTGCAGATTTCACGCGGCGTCCACAGGAGACAGAAGGAGAACTAGACAACATGACACGCCGCCTTCAGGCGGCGCAGAGCAAACCAAAGGCCCCCGAAACGGATAGATGTTGGACCATCGATCCAGGAGGCCTGAGGTTAAACGTTTCTCTTCCGGGAAACTTCCTCCATGCTAGACGCCCTGGCGGCGCCATGCAATGGGTTGCTCATACGCGCCCCTCTATAGGAAAAAACCATCAGATCCCCCGGCTGTTCCACTGCGCTGGTCGGAACCTCAGCCGTTCACAGTTGGCGGGCCTACCTCGGGTGGCCGGGCGCTGGCCCGGCCACCGTCATCCAAGCTGCGCCGGGCCAACGCATCTGGTAGTAGACGACCACGCTCGTCACGGCCGGAGCCCGACGTCGCCCCTGCAGAAAATTGAGCAGCGTCCTTCCTCCAGAGCGGGTAGGCCAGCACTGATGAGTCCGATGTCGGCGGTGGTCGCGTGAACAATGCAGCCAACATCCTTGCCGGGTACACGCCAGGACCGGGAACCGGCGCACGCACCTGTTGGATTTCGATTCGACCTTTCGTGCTGGAGACGATCAGTTGTCTGCCCGACCTGACATCGAGTACGACACGGAATTACCTTCACGCACTGACTCATTTCGCAGCGTGGGCGTTGCAGGAGGGTATTCCACTGGTTCCGGATGTACTTCTCGCGCCGGCACGAATTGAGCAGTACACCGAGACGGCGACCAAGCATTTGGTGCCGCATTCGCGGAGTACCCGCCGGGCGATGCTCCGGCGGATCGCACTCGCATCGACCACAAACGCGCCATGGGTACCAGCACCTCGGCCATATCCCGCGAAGCACCTCGCAAAGCCGTATACGCCGGAACGCATCGCACGGTACTTCGAAAACGCTGAAGCTCAGGGGTCGGAGTTCAGGACCAGGGTCGCGACCGCGCACCTGTGTCTAGGCCTCGGTGTGGGACTCATGTCCAACGAGTACATGGTGATCACACCGGGGTCCCTCACCGTGTTCGGGGCGGCGCCGGTACTGGAAATTAGAGGGCAACGACCTCGCATGGTTCCCATTCATAACAGGTACCTGATGCCGCTCTATGGGATCGCCTCCGCGCACCCGGATGAGCCCTTCATCGGCGCTCTGTCCGCCGTGGGCGCAAAGGACAGGTTGAACAACCTCCTCAGCAAGGTGAAGTACCCGCGTGGGCTACCAGCCCCGACAACGACCCGCTTGCGGAACACGTGGATGCTCCGCATGCTCCGCAGCCGCCTGTCTTTGTCCGAGTTCATGTACTTCACCGGGCTCGGCACCACCAAGGCTCTCGCCGACCTCATTCCATTCATTCAAACCCGGGACCCCTATGTGTGGTTCCAAGAAACGGCAGCTTTCCATGACTGACCCGATCCTCGTCCGCAACATGACCAACACCCCACGCCTGACCCGCGAACAAGCACTGAACGCCGCATGCACGATCGTCGACCGGGTCGAGTGGCCCGAGTGCCTCGACGCCCTGGAAGTGCGTCGTGGACCGAAGCGCCGCGTTCCGTTCCGAGCCCTCATCGTCGGAATGCTCTACTACTGCCTCCTCTACAACCGGGAGAACGTCCACCTGTCGAAAATTGCAGACGAACTCGAGCAGCTCACCCCCGCGCAAAAGCAACGCCTTGAGCTCATCGGTGGTGTCACCAAGAAGAACCTGTGGCTGACCTTCGACAGTCTCGCCAAGGCGCTACCTGACAATCCCGAACGCCACGACCACCCAGCCGTGATTCCGAGCACCGGAGAGATCCCGGCGTGCAAGGTCACCTGTCAGCCAGTCCCGACGACGGTCGACGCGTTCGTCAATCAACTCATCAGCGCGTCCGTCGCCGACATCGCGCTGGATACCGGCGAGTACGCCATCGACGGCACCGCGTATCGAACACACGCGAAACTACTCCGCAGCGAACTCGCCGAGAACGAAGTCGATGCCGTCGACGGCACCATCAACCGGGCTGCCCGACGCAAAGCAGGTCAACGAGCCCGCCACACCAAGGACCCTGACGCCCTCGCCGGCTACCAGACACCCTCCAACGGCAATAAAGGCACGACCTTTGTTGGCTACGAAGCTCACCTCGTAACCACCATGCCTCAGGACGGACAACCTTCCGGTCCTCTCCTGATCAGGGCTTTCATGCTGTCCTCGGCCGGCGAAAGCAAAGCGACCGCGGGACTGGCTTGCCTGGAACACCTCAGGCGAGCAGGAAGAGCAACCCTCGACGGCAACGGAATGCCCCACCGGACACCTGTCGTCGTGAACACTCTTGCCGCAGACCGCGGGTACTCCGCTTTACGCGCTGATACCTGGCAGCTACCCCTCTGGCAGGACGGCGTGAACCAGGTCTTCGACCTCAGACAAGACCAGCGCGGTCTGCGACCCAGCCCCGTTCCCGCCACTATCTACATTGACGGTGGCTTGTTCTCAAGCGCCCTCCCGACCCACCTGCGTGACCTTCCCAAACCGAACCCGCTCGGCGCAACTGAGGCCGAAAAACTCAGACGAACCGCCGCATTCGATCAAAGGGCCGCGTACGCGTGGCGCCCACACTCCGCCCGCAATCTCACCAACGGACACCTTCGGATGAAAGGCCCCGTCGAAGCAAATCGTCTCCGCTGCCCCAACACCCCAAGGACACTTCGGAAGAAAAGCAGCCTTCCACTCAGCACCTGTACTACGAAGCCCTGCGGATGCAGCGGAACGGCGACCATCACCCCCGACGACTACGCCCGCGAATACCAGTGGCCGCTCTACGGAACCACCGACTGGCTAGCAAAGTACGGAAAACGAACCGCAATCGAATCCGTCAACGCTGAGGTCAAGTACCACCGGGGGAACCTCTCACGCGGCTTCACCCGAGTGTTCACGCGTGTTCGGAACGCAATCCTGATCGCTGCGAACTTTGCCGCTATCAACTACCACATCGTCCGCGACTGGTACTTCCAACGGAACAGCCAGAACCCGTGGGGTGGAGAGAGCTGGGACTTCGGCGCCAAACCACGCAAACGCCGCACACCGAAGACCACACCCCTCCATATGAGGACCGGTCGTAAACAACACACACCCGAATAATCACAACGAACCAACCCGAAACGCACCCACACAAGTAGAAGGCCTCCCCGACGTGCCCAAAAGCACGCTGGGGAGGCCTTCCTCATATTCAGCCCTGCGCACAACGCGAACATTCCGATCAACGCCATGCACGACGACCGTTAAGCACCGAAATCCTCCCCGCAAAACACTGCAGGAAGGAATTCGTTACGTAGACCCCAGAAACTCGTGATCTACCCGAGATGTAGACGGCCAGGTGTGATTCCTCGTTGGCAGCGATCGCTTTGTCGAAGCGTGCCCATTGTTTGTCGGTGAGCTTCTCGGCGCCGGCACGCAGGAGGTTCTGGATCCCGTAGAGCGGATCGCCCTTACGACCGCGGTGGCTCAGGGTCTCCTGCTGGACACGGCGCCGGCACTCATCGACAGCCGCGGTGCCGAGCTTGACGATGTGGAAGGCGTCCAGGACCGCGACGGCGTCTTCGAGGTTGTCGTCGATCGCGCTCTTGTAGCCCTGGAACGGGTCCAGGGCGGCGACCTTCACCCCGGCACGGAAAGTCCTCGCCGCGTTCGGTAAGCCAGTCGGCGTAGCCTTTCCCCGACCGGCCTGGGACGAGATCGAGCAGACGCGCACGGATGTCTCCGTGCTGGTCGCGGGTCAAGTCCACCATGCCGGTCAAGTCTTTCGAACCGCGCCCGCCGTCACTGATCGGTTTGGTCCAAAGGTGGTGCCAGATGTGCTCATCGACGCGCAATAAAGCTGACATTCTCGAACCGGGTCGGGTCAGCGGCCATGTGCTCCAGAAGCGGCCTGATGGCGCGCCATACCGTGCGCCACGTGGTCACCAGCTGACGTGCCAGGCCTGCCACGCTGGCGTGCTCACGGCGCAGCTGGTTGATGACCCACCAACAGGCCCGCGTCGTTAGTAACGCTCGTGGACCGGCGAGGTCGTCATGTTGTTCGTTGAACGATCGTTTACGGACAAGGCTTAGCCGGTTAGCAAAGACGGATGAAATTTCGGCCAGGTTGACAGGGAGCGACTAACAAAAATCATCGCGCGAACCAGAAAGGGCTCGACCGTCATGCCACACAGAACTCGTTCTCCTCGGGGTCGCGCATGATGACGTGGCTGAGGACGCCGTCGTCGTACTCCTCGCGAACGACGGCGGCACCCAGGGAAATCAGCTCCGGCACCCTCGCCCGAATGAGAAGCTCGTGCTCCTCCATATCCCACGGCCCCTCGCCGGCTACGCGAATGTCAATGTGAAGCCGGTTCTTCGCTGACTTGCCCTCAGGCACGCGAAGCCAACCGATCGCAGGTCCCTTGCCATCAGGGTCAATAATTGATGCGCCGTCAGGATAGTCGTAGCCCGGTTCGGCGATGTACCCGAGGGCCTGCGCCCAGAACGACGCGAGAAGCTGCGGGTCATTCGCGTCACAGCCGAGAGTCCAGTGTGTAGTCATGGCAGCAAAGCTATCTCGTGTTGCGGACGACGAGTATCCGGATAGGTGACGAGCAACCGGTCGCACGCCGTAGGCTCGGACATCGTCGAGACCTTCCGGATTGAGCGGCTTAGTCACTGCCAATCTTGGAAGGTCTCGACCTCATTCCAGCGTCAAGCGCTCACAGCGCGTCGCTCGCTGCCCCACCGCAGGTAAGAAGAGCCCCTAAACCGCCGATTGGAATGACCTGTCCGGATCCCTACAGCGATATCCGCCCGGTCCGAGAACATCAATTCTCTGCGCGCTTCATTGCTACGAGCTGCGTAACCCGGCGAGGGTAAGACGTAACCAATGGTCGCGAATCGGCTGCGGATGGGTTGTCGGCGCGACGATCATCAGGAGGAAGATGTCTTCAGCACGAACGAAATCTCGTAGGTCTCCGTCTTTTTGTGCAGCGGCAACGAGTTGGCGCAGTGCGACAAGCCCGCGCTCTTCCTGGTCCCGGGTGATGAAGGTAGCGTCGACAGCGGTTACGGCGGCTTTCAGTCCGGGGTTGGCGGCGGCGTCCTCAACGAAGTCCACCAGTAGCTTTTCGATTTGCATCATGGCATCGCCCGCAGCGGTGATGGATGATGCCGCATGACTTGCGCGGTCAACGATGTGCGCGACGAACGCCGTGATAACAGCCTCGACAAGAGCTTTCTTGGTCGGGTAATGGCGGTAAAGCGTACCGACTGCCACCCCTGCGTGCTCGGCGATGGCCGTCATCGAAACGTCCGGGCCGTGCTTGAGAATTTCCGCCTCAGCCGCCCCGATAATACGGCCAAGGTTACGCCGAGCATCCGCTCGCATGAGGCCTCCTCCGCTACCAACAGTTACTCATTTCATACTTCGGGCGATGATCGAGTCGAAGGCCCGGTCCGAGAGTATCCGACGTAGCACGAGGACGGTGCGGGCGTAGTAGCCAGCGAAGTAGCGGGTTCTCGGTCGGCGCGCCTGTAGCGCCTCTACGATCGTGCTGCCGATAACCGACGGATTCGACGCCCGATCATGCAACGGGCCGCTAGTCATCGTCTTGGAGTGGCGCTTAGCAGCATCCGAGTAGGGCCCCGAACCCGAGTTGGAAAGCAAGTGCTCTGCAGCGATGGCCGACCATTCTGTTTTGATCGCGCCCGGTTCGACGACAATAACATCGATGCCGAAAGGGGCTAGTTCAATCCGCAGAACATCACTCATGCCCTCAAGGGCGAATTTGCTCCCGTGATACCAGGCACCGAACGGAGAGTGTATCTTCCCCCCGACAGACGTGACATTCACAATCTTCCCTGCCGCTTGGCGGCGCATGATGGGTGTGACAAGTTGGATGAGCTGCAGCGCCCCGAACACGTTGACGTCGAACTGGCGACGTCCCTCCGAGAGGGGTACCTCTTCAACCGATCCGTACGATCCATAGCCGGCATTGTTGATGAGGACATCAAGGCGTCCGGCATCACCCAAGATGCGATCGATCCCTGAACGGATAGATGCGGCATCTGTCACATCCATCGCTAACGCGACGACACCTTCTTCCTGCAGCTCCGACATTCGCTCGAGGCGTCGCGCAGCTCCGTAGACGGTGTAACCGGCAGCGACGAGAGAGCGGCACGCTGCTGCTCCGATTCCTGATGAAGCGCCGGTAATTAGCGCAACCTTCTTGTTGCTCATGAGCTTCATTCCTCCTGTTCGGTCAGAGATCAACTGAGGACATGTCCTCGTACCTGTCCCCTGCTGCGGGCTGAAGCCGGTCCAGTTCGTCGATCTGGTCCGAGGTGAGCATGATGCCATCGGCTTCGACGTTTTCCTGCAGGCGCTCGACACGCTTCGTTCCCGGGATGGGTGCGAAGTCGCCTTGCCCCTTACTGAGCACCCATGCCAGTGCGACTTGCGCGGCAGTGACACCAATCTCCCGCGCCACCTTCTCCACAGAGTCAACGATGGTGAGGTTCTTGGTCAGGTTCGTACCTTGAAACCGTGGGTTGCCCAGTCGGTAGTCGTCGTCGGAGAGTGCATCGAGGTTGCGAAGCGCACCGGTCAGGAAGCCTCGCCCCAGCGGGGAGTACGGCACGAACCCGATGGACAATTCGCGCAGCAGTGGAATCAGCTCACTCTCGGGCTCGCGGGACCACAGCGAGTACTCAGTCTGCAGGGCAGTGACTGGATGGACGGCGTGGGCGGCTCGGATGCGCTCTGGTGCCGCTTCGGAAAGGCCGTAGTGCAGAATCTTGCCTTCAGCAATCATCTCGGCGAAGACCCCGACAGTGTCTTCGATGGGGGTAGCCGGATCCACGCGGTGCTGGTAGTAAAGGTCGATCCGATCGGTTTTGAGGCGCCGGAGCGAACCCTCGACGGCGAGACGAATGTTCTGCGGGGCACCGTTCATGCGGTAGCTGCCATCGCCAGTGTGATCGAGGGTGCCGCCCTTAGTTGCGATGATGACCTCGTCACGATGCGGCGCAAGCGCTCGTCCGATGAGTTCTTCATTCGTATAGGGACCGTAGAGCTCGGCGGTATCGAAGAAGGTTACGCCGATCCCCACTGCTCGTTCGAGAGTCGCGACCGAAGCGGCATCGTCGGTGGCAGCCCCTGAGTAGAACGCACTCATCCCCATGCATCCTAGGCCGATACGAGAGACGTTCAGCGCTCCAAGCTTTGCGGTTTCCATGATGACTCCTTGGTCGAGATATAGCGGCGGTCCATAGTCTCAATATGAACTTATGTTCACTATAACACAAAATGAATCATAGCTCAGGATAGTCGCGGGCTCCTCCGCGAGCGGAGTCATGGCCGCAATTTGTTGCCGGTGGTGGGCTTGGTACTGTGCCGCCGGGTGGCCTGACATGACACACGGCGGCTAGCGTCAATGACGAGGTCGTCCAGCGATGTGCGCAACGTCGCCGCGCTGGTATGAGCGGCGGAGTTTTAAGGCGTAATCAGCCACGCCGATTGGGGAGTCTTAGAGGTGCGCGGTCGATTCGCTGAGCCCGGACCGGAGCGCGTCGTGAGCGCATCCTGACCTCTTGCTGCCTCCGCCGTTCACGAGTCAGCTCAAGCCATAGCCAAGGTTCTTGTGGCTGCCCCTTCCGGGTAAGCGGGAGCCAAGCCCGCACACTTTAGGTGGCCGGGGGAATAGACATGATCAGTAGTACCCGCGCTCCGGTATTCGAGGCGTAGCGATGAGGCACATCGGCGCTGTAAACGGCGTAGTCCCCGGCCCCGAGATCAAACGGAGCAGGTTCGGGCCCGACGGTCGCCTGGCCCTCGACGACATACACGTGCTCCTTCACGCCGGAGCGGTGCGACCCGGCATGCTGCGCTACGTCGGGATGGATGAGGAGCTCGTAGACCTCCAGCACGAGCCGGTTCTGTTGGCTACGGTGCAGCAGGCGCGCGTCTAGGGGCTGCCCTTCGATGAAGGGCCGGTTAACGGAATAGACGACCTGAGCGTCGGGTGCGTCGGAGTCGCCGACGAAGTCGGCCAGTGTGGCGTCGAGGGCGTACGCCAGGGCGAACAGGGTCTCGATGGTCGGGTTGCCGTGCCCGCGCTCCAGCTCGCTAATTGTGCCTTTGGCGACACCGGAACGCGCGCCTAAAGCTGCGAGGGATAGTCCGGCCGCGCTCCTTAAGCGACGAAGATTCCCGGCGACGAGTTCAACACCGGATGCAGTCATACGTCCACCTCTTGTTCATTACTTCGATACATGTAACATCTCAGTGAACCTATAGAACAGGATTTTACTATGTTGACCATCGGCTTGCTCCATGGAATGAGCAGCGTGGCGACCGGTGATTATTACCGTCGCATCAACGATCGGGTGAATGAGCTGCTCGGCGGTCACGAGCGCGCCCAGATCCTGCTCTGGAGCGTCAACTTCGGCGACATCGAGCGTTTCGTCCGCAGCGACCGCTGGGATGACGCCGCCCATTACCTCGTTCGGAGGGCTTTGGCTCTCCAACAGGCAGGCGCCGACTTCATCCTTTGCGGCAGCAACACCATGCACCGCGTGGCCCCGGCGATCGAGGCAGCCCTCGACGTCCCATTCATCCATATCGTCGACGCGGTTGCCGACGAGGCCCACGAGCGCGGGCTACACACTCTTGGCATCCTCGGCACGCTACCGACGATGGAGGCGGACTTCTACCGCGATCGATACGCCCAGCACGACCTGGCCGTGCTCACTCCCGACGCCGAGGACCGCCACCTCGTTGACACCATCATCTTCGACGAACTCACCCGACATAAGTTCACGGAGAGCTCCAAGCAGCATCACCTGCGAATTATGCGTCAGCTCGAAGCGGCCGGAGCCGAGGCGGTTGTACTGGGCTGTACAGAAATTGGCCTACTCGTCGAGCAAGCCGACCTGCCCCACCTCCCGTTCCTGGACACGACCGCCCTGCACGTGGAACGGGCCGTCCAACTCGCCCTTGGCCACGCCACGCTTCCGGGCACATCGTCCATCTAGCAGCAGAACTGTAGGAGTGATAGAGCGCAGGCCACCAAAAGACGAACGAGGACAGGACCAGGGACCACGATGAGGCACCCTCAAACGAACGCAGCACCCGTCGGCCGATCCAAAGCAGCAGTGCAAGCGGTGCCCGCACAGTTGTCCGAGACGGCCACCGCGTCGATCGTCACGATAATGACGCTGCTGTGGCTTGAGCAGCTCTCCCCGAACGACCGGGCATCAGTCAGGCCCCATGCCTCTCCCGTGCTGCACGCACTGGAGTACACCCCCGGCGTCCCAGCACCGTCACGGCAGCTCCTCCAGCGCGCGTCGTACTCGGGGTGCCCGACCCAAAGCCGGGCGAGCAGCCCGAGGACCCCACCCCTTGTAGTCCTGGCCCCTGCCGGTTCACACGACCAACGGATTTCCCGCACCTGCCCGGTCATGCGCCGTTTCGCCTCTCCGCCGCGTCGCCCGCCGAGGTGGGCATCGATATCAGCGCCGAGGTCCCGAAGCCCGTGACTCTTGAGGCGCAGCACACGGCCGACGTCGTCGTACTCCTTGGGAACGAGGAGCAGCACACGGCCGACGTCGTCGTACTCCTCGGGAACGAGGCGCAGCTCGAGGAAGTGGAAGGTACACGCTACGAGCGGTGGGACACCGACGTGCCGAGCACGCGCGGCATCGAGGGCATGGAGCGGATGCGCCTGGTGCGCGACGGCGAGCGGGTACGCGTGCTGCTGCAGTGGCTCCTCCCCTAGCCCGATGTCACCGCCCGATGTCACCGCCCGAGGACCCACACGATCGGCCCGCCGTCGGTGACCGGTCGATGACATACTGGCGGTATGGACCTCGAACAGTGGTGGAACGATGTCATGCCGCAGACCCGGGACTGGCTGATCGCCCACAACGGTGAGGCGCTGACGCCCGAAGTGGTCGCGGACATCAGCCGCGCGGGCGGCCTCGTCGCTTCAGAATCCTGGTGGATGGGCCAGCGCACACCCGACGGCGTCCTCCTCTCCGACGCCGCAACGGACTGGATCGAGGGACGCGCCAACGGCGAGGAGTGATCTCGCCCCGCGGGGCGTCCGGGGCTCAGCGTGCGCCTTACCCAGTTCTACTGAGCGGACCCAGGCTGCCAGGTGCCGTCCTCATGCAGTCGCTGTGCGGATGTGGTGCGGCTACCGGACGACGAGCATGACCGCGAGGAACAGCATGACGGCGGCGATCATAGCGTCGAGAACCCGCCAGGCCCATTGCCGGGTGAAGAGCGGCGCGAGGTAGCGGGCGCCGACACCCAGCGCGGTGAACCAGATGATGCTGCCGATGCCCGCGCCCGCAGCGAACCACCACTTCCCCGGTGTTCCGTGGGTACTCGCCAATGACCCCAGCAGGAGCACGGTGTCGAGGTACACATGCGGGTTGAGCCACGTCAGGGCAAGGCACGTGCCGAGCGCGACCTGCCACGACGTGACGGCCGTCCCTGCGGAGGCGTCGAGGTACTCACCCCGCACGGCTCGCCGGGCAGCCAGGACGGCATAGCCCGTGAGGAACACCGCTCCTGCCCACCGGACCACCTCGAGAAGCACCGGCGCCCGCTCGATGATCACGCCGAGACCGCCGACCCCGAGCGCGATCAGCAGCAGGTCCGAGACTGCACACACCGCTACGACCAGCGCCACGTGCGAACGCCTCAAGCCCTGGCGCAGCACGAAGGCGTTCTGCGAACCGATGGCGACGATCAGGGTCAGTCCGGCAGCGAGTCCTGTTGCAGCGGTGGCGATCACGAACTGAATATATGGTTCCGCGTTTATTCAGGCGAGCTAAAGCTTCTTCACTGTGGTAAGTAATGCTTATGCAACACGTCGACCCGGCGCAGGCGAAGGCCCTTGCCGCCATTGTGAGCGAGGGCAGCTTCGAAGCTGCGGCTACAGCCCTCTCAGTTACCCCCTCCGCCGTCAGCCAGCGCATCCGCTCGCTCGAGGTCGCCGTCGGCCGCCCCGTCATCACGCGCACGCGGCCCCTTCGTCCTACCGCGGCGGGACAGGCGATCGTCCGATTCGCACGACACCTCGAACTACTGTCCGCCGATCTCGCCACGGAGCTCGAGGTGACCGGCGAGACGAACCGCCAGCACATCACTATCGTGGTCAACGGTGATTCGCTTCACACCTGGGTCCTGCCCGCGCTGGCGCCCGTCGCCGAGACCCTGCAGGTCGAGATCCTCCGCGAAGACCAGGAGCACTCGCTCGACCTGCTCCGCAGCGGCGCCGCTTCCGCTGCGATCACCTCCGTGGCCGCGCCCGTCCAGGGGTGCTCCTCCCATCCGCTCGGCATCATGCGCTACATCCCCGTGTGCTCCCACGGCTTCAGGACGGCCCGGTTCGACGACGGCGCGACGGTGGAGCGGCTCGCCCTCGCGCCGGTGATCATGTTCGACCGCAAGGACGATTTGCAGGACCAGTACCTGCGCTCAAGGACCCGCCGTGTCCTCGACCCCCCACGCCACTACGTCCCCGCCGCGCAGGAATTCGCGGAAGCCATCAGGCTCGGCATGGGATGGGGGCTGATGTCCGAGCTCGAGTTGAGGGACGTCCCGCAGGACTTCATCCCGCTCGAGCCGGGTGGCCATGTGGACGTCCCGCTCTACTGGCAGCAGTGGCGCCACGGGTCGACGGCGCTGGCAACCATCAGCGACGCGGTACGGAGTGCATCCGCCCTGCTCCGCCACCCGGCAGGGGTGCGGCGATGAGGGCGGACAGCACCGAATCCGTCCGGCCGGCAGCCGTGATCCTGCGGACTTCAAAAGTGTCAGGCAGGGTTGCTAATATCGTCGGGCGAGCAACCGCTCGTCGACAAAGGCAAACCCGGCGCGAGCCGGGGACGCAAAGCCACGGGACCCAAGCGGTCAGCCGGGCCGCCGAAGAGAACGGGTCCACGAAGTATGCCTCGGATACATCATTGCCATCCAGCCGGCGCGCCAGGCCGAATCCCGCCTGGCGTTCGGACGCATCCACCACACGCACGGTCCACGTATCAGCATCAGCGTGGAGCCTAGGACCATGAGTAAATCCGAGACCGGTGATCGCCGTGCAGCCGTTGTCATCGAGGACGATCTCGACATCCGCAACCTCGTCTGCGCCGTCCTCGAGCAGGGCGGATTCAAGGCGATCGGCGCGGCCACCGGCCGCGAGGGTGTCGACGTCGTACGCCGGGAACATCCCGCTATGGTGACGCTGGACATCGGCTTGCCCGACATCGACGGGTACGAGGTTCTGCGGCGGCTCCGCTCCACGACCGACTGCTATGTGATCGTCCTGAGCGGACGCACGGACGAGATGGACATTCTCACCGCCCTCCAGGCCGGTGCTGACGATTACGTGCTCAAGCCGTTCCGGCCCCGCGAACTGCGGGCTCGTATCGACGCAATACTGCGCCGGCCGCGCGTCGGGCAGAACTTACCCGGCCCCGCGGTGCCAACTGCTGCTCCTGCGGCCAGCGCGCCAAACGACCGCAACGGTGGTCAGGAAGAATCCGTCAGTCTCCTGCGCAACGGCAGCATCGTGGTGGACAGCGAAGCGCGCACCGCGACCTGCTCCGGCGTCGAGTTGCCGCTCACGAAAACCGAGTTCAACCTGCTCCAGGATCTGATTCGGAGCAAGGGGGCGGTGCGGACCAAGGAGGAACTGGTGCGCGTGTCGCGGGGAACGGACTACCGCGGTTACAACTTCGTCAGCCGCACCGATGAACGCGCCATCGAGGTGCACATCGCCAATCTCCGCCAGAAGCTCGCGCACCTGAAGGAAGATCCCGACCTCATCACGACAGTGCGTGGCGTCGGTTTCCGGATCATGCCGCGACAGCCGTCCTCACGGTAGAGGCGAGCCGCATCAGCCGCGTCCGGAGTAGTGGCCCTCCAGCTCGCGGAGCGTGTCCGCCGCGCAGGCACGAAGCAAAGCCATGCAGCGCTGGGCGCCGTCGAGGTCAGCGGCAGCGATGAGCCGGCGGGTGGCGAGCGCCGCCTCGTTGAGGCGCAGCGCGCCCACCAACGCCGTAGACGTCGTGACGCTGAGGGCCGCGTCCTCGGCGCCGGTCGCATCGCCGTCCTGGATCCGCCTGTCCAGTCGGTCGAGCTTGTGATCGAGGGACGCCGCGAAGTCGCCGGCGAATCGCGCCACGACGGACGCGTCCGTGAAGTCGCCTGCCATGGTCCGAAGGACGGCCGGATCAAGGAGGGGCGCTGTCTTTCCGGGCAGGCTCGGAGCCTGAACGGCATCGGTGGGAGGGGATACCGTGCCGCTGCCCTGGTGCCGCCCAGCACCAGGACCTACCGGACTCGAATGGATGGACATGATCCAAGGGTAGCGACGGCGGAATAACGTCATGAATTATCCAGAAGTTATTGCGCAAAGCTTGCGGACCCGGATGGCCCTTCTGCGTATCGTGCGCTAGCCATCGGCGGTTACCGGTGGGACGGTACCTTGCCCAGCTTGGACGGCCACCAGATCTTCGGCCCGACGTCGTACGCCAGCGCAGGGATGAGCAGCGAGCGCACCAGCACGGTGTCGAGCAGGACGCCGAAGGCCACGATGAAGGCGATCTGCGCCAGGAAGAGGATCGGGATGACGCCCAGCGCGGCGAAGGTGGCCGCCAGAACCACCCCCGCAGAGGTGATGACGCCGCCCGTGACCCCGAGACCCCTGAGGATGCCCGGCCTCGTACCGATCCGTAGCGATTCTTCACGCACCCGGGTCATCAGGAAGATGTTGTAGTCGACGCCGAGCGCCACCAGGAACACGAAGGCGAAGAGCGGTACCGAGGCGTCCGCGCCCTCGAACCCGAAGACCATGTTGAACACCAGCGCGGAGACACCGAGCGCCGTGGCATTCGAGAGCGCCACGCTGGCCACGAGGAGCACGGGGGCGACGACGGAGCGCAGCAGGATGACCAGCACCACGAGGATGACCAGCAGCACGATGGGGATGATCTTCACGAGGTCGGCGAGCGCTGTATCGTTCGTGTCGATCGCCACCGCCGTGACGCCGCCCACGAGTGCATCCGGGCTGGCGTCGTCGAGCGCGGTCCTCAGCTCGCGGACCACATCCTCCGCCTGCCCGGAATCCGCCTGGTATTCCAGCGTCCCGCTGATGAGCACGTGGCCGTCCTCGATGACGGGGGTGCCGCCTCGGTCTGCCGCCAGCTCGGCGTTCGAGAGGCCCTCCTGCGCGGTGACGGCCTCGAGCGCGGCGTCCTCATCGGCTTCCGGCGCGACGATGTAAACGGGGCTGCCGGACCCGGCGTCGAAGTGCCGGCCAAGCGCCTCCTGGCCGTCCACCGCGTTCGACGGCGCCAGGATCAGGGCTGACTGCGGCACGCCGCTGGCCTGCAGTTGGGTCAATCCGAGGGCACCGCCGACGAGGATGAGCAGCGAGGCGACCCACAGGACGCGCGGGCGGCGGGCCACCAGCAGGGCCACCCAACGCCACACGCCCTTGAGGCGCTCGAGCCCGGTCTCCGAGCCGCCTGCGGTCGGAGCTACATGCTTACCGTGATGGAATGCGACGGCGACCGCCGGTTCGGGGTTGTAGCGCGGGCGCAGCGGCCAGAAGGCGGCCCTGCCGAACAGGAGCAGGAGTGCCGGGAGGAGGGTCAGCGCGGCGCCGAGCGAGAAGACGATGCCGATGGCGGCGATCGGCCCGAGGCTCCTGTTCGAGTTGAGGTCGGAGAAAAGCAGACACAGCAGCCCGAGGATCACGGTGGCGCCCGATGCCATGATCGGCTCCACCGAGCCTCGGTATGCCGCCCTCATGGCGTCCCATTTCGTCTCGTTCTCGGCGAGCGCCTCTCGGAAGCGTGCGACGAGCAGTAGGGCGTAGTCGGTTGCCGCACCGATCACCAGGATCGACAGGATGCCCTGGCTCTGCCCACTGAGCTGGATCCATTCGAGCTTCGCGAAGCCGAAGACCAGCAGGATCGAGGTTGCCAGCGCGAACATCGACGTCAGGAGGACGAGGAACGGGAGCACGATCGAGCGGTACACGGCGAGCAGGATGACGAAGACCGCCCCGAGGGCCACCCCGAGCAGGATCCCGTCGATACCGCCGAACGCGCTGACGAGATCGTTGGTGAAGCCCGCCGGCCCGGTCACGTAACCCGTCACGCCGTCGGGCAGTTCGTCCGCCAGGACCGTGCGGAGCTCGCCGACCACCTCGGCGAGTTCCGCGTCGGACGAGACGAAGGCGATGTACTGCACGGCCAGGCCATCTTCCGAGGGGATGGGACCGGCCACGGCGGGCGACCCCTCGGCCGGAAGCTCGAGCCCCTCGATCTCACCGAGGGTCGCGCCGAGCTCCCCGTACGGCCCGAGGTCGCGCGGATCGATGGCGGTGCCCGATTCGGCGACGATGACGGCCGGGACGGCATCGGAGTCGCTGAAGCGCTGCTGCAGCTCGCCGGCCTCCGTCGATTCGGCGCTCGCGGGTAGGAAGGACGCCTGATCATTACTGGAAACCTCCTCGAGCCGCCCGAACGTCGGACCGCCCACTGCCGCGCCGACCAGCCAGATCAGCACGACGACGACGGGCAACAGCGCCCTCAGCCACCTGTTTCTCATGATCGTTCATACCTTCCCCGTTTTATCTCTTCGACAGAGTATATCTGTGACGGAGATAAATGGAACCAGCCTAAACTGGAGGGAAAGAAGGCGAGGATTCATGGCCGCGAGGGATGAACTCATGGCACTCATGCGGCAGTTCACCGTCGAGACGGACCGCTATGTCGAGGTCGCCAGCGAGCGCGACAGCCTGTACCGGACGGACCTCCATGCCCTCAGCATCATGATGGGCGCTGCCCAGGCCGGCCTCACCGTCACGCCCGGCCTGCTGCGCGAGGAACTCAACCTCAGTTCGCCCGCCACCACCGCCCTCGTCGACCGCCTGGACTCCGCAGGACACGTAACTCGCCGCCGCAGCGCCATCGACCGCCGGCAGGTCCACCTCGAGATGACGGAGAAGGCGCGTACCACCGGCGCCATGCTGTTCGCTCCGCTCGCCCGCCACATCAACCGTGTCTTCGACGAGTACTCCGAGGAGCAGCTCGCACTCCTGCGCGACATGATGCAGAACGTAACTGACGCCACGGTCGCCGCCAAGAATGAGGCGCGCCGCGACGGCAACACTGGCTGACGGCCCTGCCACGAATTGCGCATCGCACGCTCGAGCCTGTGGAAAATTCTCAGGATCGCCTTACACATCGATCCAACCTGTAAAAAATGCGTCGACCTGGAGCGCAACCACGCCCTACGACGACCTACCGACGCTGCCAACCAAGACCGACATCGAAACAGTCGGTGTTCTCAAACTGGTGATCGGAGCACGCTCAGCCCTCGCCGCGATGAATCAGGCAACTCGTTCCAAGACAAACGCATCTGTGCTCATCAACGCGATCCCCCTCCTTGAAGCGCAGGCCAGTTCCGAGGTAGAGAACATCGTGACCACCACGGACGAACTGTTCATGCACGCCTTCGACGACACGTCTGCAAACGCCGCCACCAGGGAAGCGCTGCGATACCGGACGGCACTCTTCGAGGGCTTCAGGATGGTGGAGGACCGAGGTGTGGTCACCGTACACACCGCACGCGAAATCTGCTCGACCATCAAGCGCCATGAGATGAAGCTCCGGGCAGGCAGTGGCGCGTATATCGGCAACCCCGTCACTCACCTAGCCATCTACACGCCGCCTGAAGGCTATGAGGTGATCAGGGAGAAGCTTAGCGACTGGGAGATGTTCGTCAACTCGAGTAAAGGCTACGATCCCCTGATTCGGATGGCGATAGCCCATTACCAGTTCGAGGCGATCCATCCCTTCGAGGATGGAAACGGACGAACCGGTCGCATCCTCAATGTGCTGATGCTAGTGGCTGCGGGCCTGCTCACCCGTGCTGTACCTGTCTCGGTTCATCATCAGCAACAAAAATGACTACTACGAGCGGCTCCTGGCAGTGACCGCGGAGGGTGAGTGGACGCGTTGGGTGGAATACATGCTGGAGGGTGTCCGCCAAACCGCCCAGTCGACGCTCCTCGAAATCGATGCAATCCGGGATCTTCAGGAGGTCATGAAAGTTCAGATCGGGACAGTGCTGAGCGGCGGCGGTCATATCGGACTGCTGGACGTGCTTTTCGAGCAGACCATGAACCTGCTCATCAACGACGAGCCGGTCGAAGAGCTTCAGTCTTCTAGCCGCCACTAGAGATTGTCTTGGTGCCGACTCCACTACGCTTCCAAGTCCCCGGTAGCCCCGTCGATGACTTCGCGCTTGAAAGTGTGAACACTGGAGGATTCCGCCGACGCGTTGCGGTAGCCGCCCGGAGAGACCTGAAATCGTCGAGAAGGGTAGCCCGCAATACGCGGCTAGGCTATCCGGATGTACCGCATCGTCACCGTGTGCACCGGGAACATCTGCCGCTCCCCCATGGCAGAACTGATGCTTACCCACGCCTTCGCGAGGGCGGGCATGGAGGACGACGTCGTAGTGGATTCCGCCGGTACGACGGACTGGGAGGCGGGACGGCCCATCGACGAGCGCGCCGCCACGAAGCTCACGCAGCTCGGCATCGAGAGCCACCTGCACCTTGCCCGCCTCTTCGAGCCGCGCTGGTACAGCGAACGGGAGCTCATCCTCGCGCTCGACCTCGACCACTACCGCGAACTGCGCAAGGACGCCCCCGACGACGACGCCCGCGACAGGATCCACCTCCTGCGCGAATTCGACCCTTCCACCACGAACACCAACCTCGAGGAGTTGGGGATCTACGACCCCTGGTTCGGCGATGCGAGTGACTTCGAGGCGACCTGGAAGATGGTCGACGGCGCGGTGGACGGCGTCGTCCGGTTCGTGCGCAACGAGCTCGACGCCGACGGTTCGGAGTCCTGACCCGCGATGCTTACCATGAACGGGTGAATCCCTCCCTCTGGCTGGCGTTGCTCGGCGCCGGAACGGTCATCAGCTTCGTGCCCGGCGCGGGTGCCGTGA
>JAABUN010002188.1_pt1 | contig 36327 bp, 34 predicted proteins | sample 5559311 | NCBI WGS metagenome assembly JAABUN01 (sample SAMN10711877, study PRJNA513370) | rock metagenome | isolation source: Antarctica rocks | place: Antarctica: Victoria Land, Siegfried Peak sud | reverse complement strand
CGAAGTCGGTGAAGGTGTTCTTCTTGGCGAGCTTCTTGCCCTGGTCGTACCAGCTGCGGCCCATCTCACCGCCACCGCGGATGTGCGCGGTGACGAAGACGATGCCGCGATCGAGCAAGGAGAGCCTCGCGATCGAGAACGCCGGATCCATGCTGACCTCGTAGCTGCCATAAGCGTAGATGACCGCCGGGTTGCTGCCGTCCTGGACGAGATCCGCGCGGCGGACCACCGAGAGCGGGATCAGCGTCCCGTCGGCGGCCGGCGCCCACTGCCGCTCGGCGACGTAGAGGGCGGGGTCGTATCCACCGCGCACCTCGGTCTCCTTGCGCAACTCCAGCGAACCGTCCTCGAGCACGTAGTCGTAGACGCGGGGCGGCGTGAGGTAGGAGGCGAAGGACAGCCGGATGATCGGGGAGTGGAACTCGGCGTTGGCGAGGTTGCTCGTGAAGAGCTCCTCGTCGAAGTCCGGCTCCGCGGGGAGCCCCTGATCGGGCGTCCCGAGGCCGGCCAGCGGAAGGACCTGCACGCGCTCGATCGTGTCCTTCCGCACGGAGAGGACCAGATGGGTATGCGTGACCGAGATGCCGTTGACGCGGACGGCATCGTCGTGGGGGATGACCGTCGTCCATTCCTGCTCGGCCAGCGGCCGGGTGAACTCCTCCGCGGCGACGAGGCTCACCATGGAGTTCTTCGCGTCGCGGTCGTGGGTCAACAGGTAGTGCGGTCTGCCGCCGATGGTGACAGGTTCGGCGTCGTACAGGATCCGCTCGTCCCTGGAGACCAGCGTGGTGAGGCCGCCCTCGGGCTTCGCGAGGTCGAGGACCCTGTACTCGCTGTACTCGGAGCAGCCGATGCTGATGAGCAGCTGCGTCCTGTCGGCCGAGACCTCGAAGCCGGTCCACAAGGCGACGTCGTCCTCCTGGTACACGACGACGTCGTCCGCCACCGGCGTGCCGAGCGTGTGCGAGCGGACCTGGTAGGGACGCCAGGAATCGTCGACGACGGTGTAGTAGACGCGGGAGCCGTCGGGGGAGAAGGACAGGCCGTAGAAAACGTTCGGCACCTCGTCGGGGAGCAGCTTCCCGGTCCCGAGGTCCTTGATGCGGAGGGTGAAGCGTTCGTCGCCGGCGTTGTCCTCGCAATACGCGAGAAGCGTGCCGTCCTCGGTGACCGAGAGGCCCCCGAGCGAGAAGAAGGGCTTGCCCTCCGCGAGTTCGTTGCCGTCGAGCATGACCTGCTCGCCGGGCACCGGCTGTCCGGGGACTACCTCGGGCGGCGTCCAGTCGCGGCCGAGGTCGCCGGTGTCCTTCGCTGCCACGCGGCACTGGATGCCGTACTGCTTGCCCTCCTCGGTGCGGGAGTAGTACCACCAGCCCTTCCTGCGGGCGGGGACGGACAGGTCCGTCTCCTGCGTCCGGTCCTTGATCTCGGTGAAGATGGCCTCGCGCAGCTGTTCCTGGTGGCGTGTGACGGCCTCCGTGTACTTGTTCTCGCGTTCGAGGTAGGCGATCAGCTCGGGGCTCTCCTTGTCGCGCATCCATTCGTAGTCATCGACGAACGTGTCGCCGTGGTGCCTGCGCTCGGAGGGCACTTTCGTGGCGGGCGGCGGGACAGGGACGTCAGGCGCGGTCGTGTCAGCGGTCATGACTCCCATCTTGCCACTGCCGCTCCGGTGGCACCGGCGCCGGTTGACCGTGCAGGGCGCGCATGCAATTCTTGAGCAGGCTTTACAGAACGAGCGTTCGGTAATTCGTTCGGGTACGAGTAGGCAGGACCACGACGACGAGGGAGACGACCATGGCCGAGGCTTTCCTGGTGGGCGGTGTCCGCACCCCCGTGGGCCGGTACGGCGGAGCCCTCTCCGGCGTCCGGCCGGACGACCTCGCAGCGCTCGTGCTGACCTCCGTGGTCCAGCGCGCGGGTCTCGACCCGGCGACCGTCGACGAGGTGATCCTCGGCAACGCGAACGGCGCAGGTGAGGAGAACCGGAACGTCGCGCGGCTCGCAGCGCTGCTCGCGGGCTTCCCTGACAGCGTGCCCGGCATCACCGTGAACAGGCTCTGCGCCTCCGGGCTCTCCGCCATCATCATGGCGTCGCACATGGTCAAGGCCGGTGCCGCGGACATCGTGATCGCCGGCGGGGTCGAGTCCATGAGCCGCGCGCCTTGGGTCATGGAGAAGCCGGACAAGGCCTTCGCGAAGCCCGGCGCCGTGTTCGACACCTCGATCGGCTGGCGCTTCACCAATCCGAAGCTCGCAGCACGGGACAAGGTCACCTACTCCATGCCGGAGACGGCGGAGGAGGTCGCGGCCCTGGACCGCATCACGCGTGACGACGCCGACGCCTTCGCGCTCCGTTCCCACCAGCGCGCGCTCGCGGCGATGGAGGCCGGCCGCTTCGACGACGAGATCGTGCCCGTGCAGGTGAACCGCGGGAAGACCTCCTTCTCCGTGGACACCGATGAGGGACCCCGCGCCGATACCACGCTCGACGTCCTCGCGGGATTGCGGCCCGTCGTCCGGCCCGACGGCATTGTCACGGCCGGCAATTCGAGCTCGCTCAACGACGGTGCTTCCGCCGTCATCGTCGCGTCGGAAGCCGCCGTCGAGCGGTACGGCCTGGCCCCGCGTGCGCGCATCCTCGACGGCGCGTCTGCGGGCGTCCCGCCGGAGATCATGGGCATCGGTCCCGTGCCGGCCACGCACAAGGTGCTCGAGCGCACGGGCCTGTCGATCGCCGACCTCGGCGCCGTCGAACTCAACGAGGCCTTTGCCACACAGTCCCTCGCGTGCATCCGCCGCCTCGGACTCGACGAGGGGATCGTCAACCTCGACGGTGGCGCGATCGCCCTCGGGCATCCCCTGGGCTCGTCCGGCGCCCGCATAGCCATCACCCTGCTCGGCCGGATGGAGCGGGAACTTTCCGGCCCCTCGCGCCGGCTCGGCCTGGCGACCATGTGCGTCGGCGTGGGCCAGGGCACCGCGATGCTGCTCGAGGCGGTCTGATGCCGTCGACCCTGAAGCTCACCGAGGGCTCCGACCGCCTCGTCGTCGAACTGCACCGGCCCGAGGTCCGCAACGCGATCGACCGCCAGATGGTCGCGGAGATGCACCTCGTCTGCGAGGACCTCGAGCAGACGCCCCGAACGCTGATCCTCACCGGGTCCGACGGCGTCTTCGCCTCGGGTGCCGACATCGCCGAACTGCGGGACCGCCGACGCGATGACGCCCTCGCCGGCATCAACTCGACGCTGTTCGCGCGCATCGCGGACCTCCCCATGCCCGTCATCGCGGCTCTCGACGGCTATGCCCTCGGTGGTGGCGCGGAACTGGCCTTCGCAGCGGACTTCCGCATCGGAACCCCGCGCCTGAAGATCGGCAACCCCGAGACGGGCCTCGGCATCCTGCCGGCCGCCGGCGCTACCTGGCGGCTCAAGGAGCTCGTGGGGGAGCCGCTCGCGAAGGAGATCCTCCTCGCCGGGCGCATCCTCTCCGCTGAGGAAGCTCTCGAAGCGAGGCTCATCACGGCGATCCACGAACCGGATGCGCTGCTGGGGGCGGCGCACGAGCTCGCCGACCGCATCGGCCGGCAGGACCCGCTCGCCGTTCGCATCACCAAGAGCGTGTTCCACGCACCTCGGGAGGCCCATCCCGTGATCGACCAGTTGGCCCAGGCCGTCCTGTTCGAATCCGAGGCGAAGTTCGACCGCATGCAGCAGTTCCTCGACCGGAAGAAGGGCTCATGAGCACCTTCCCCGCACGCGTCGGGGTTCTCGGTGGCGGGCGTATGGGAGCGGGTATCGCCCACGCGTTCTGCCTCGCCGGGTCCGACGTCGTCGTCGTCGAGCGCGATGATGCCGCCGCGGCGGCGGGCCTCGGGCGCGTGACGCAGGCCCTTGCATGCAGCGTGGAGCGGGGTACGACGACGGAGGGCCTGCCTGCGCTGTCCGCGCGTGTAAACGTATCGACCGACTACGCCGCCTTCGCGGCCTGCGCACTCGTCGTCGAGGCGGTGCCGGAGGACCTCGGGCTGAAGCGGCAGGCGCTGCGTGCGGTCGAGGACGTGCTCGACGACGGCGCCTGGCTCGCGACGAACACCTCCTCCCTCTCCGTCGACGCGCTCGCCGACGCCCTGCAGCGCCCCGACCGGTTCTGTGGGCTCCACTTCTTCAACCCCGTACCGGCGTCGACCCTGATCGAGGTCGTGCTGGGGGCCGGAACCACCGCGGAGCTCGAGGCGGCTGCTCGGTCCTGGGTGGCGGTGCTCGGCAAGACGCCCGTCGTCGTGTGCGACACACCGGGATTCGCGAGCTCCCGGCTCGGCGTCGCCATGGCCCTGGAGGCCATGCGCATGCTCGAGGAGGGCGTGGCGACGGCGGAGGACATCGACGCCGCCATGGTCCTCGGCTACAAGCACCCGGTGGGGCCCCTGCGCACCACCGATATCGTCGGCCTCGATGTCCGCCTCGACATCGCCGAGTACCTAGCATCGACCCTCGGCCCACGCTTCGCCCCGCCCGCGATCCTCCGCGAGAAAGTGATGCAGGGACGCCTCGGGCGCAAGAGCGGTCAGGGCTTCTTCGACTGGGACGACGCTCCGCCGTCGTCCGGTCCCTCCGGCACCTCAGACGCATCCCCGGCAGCACCAGTGAAAGGCGAGCGGACATGACAACCGCCCCGGAACGAGCACAGATCGACGTCGTCCCCAGCTTCATCGAGGACGCCTGGTGGACGCCCGAGCAGGCAGCCGCGGACGACGACGGCACGGTGGTCCGCGACGCGAGCACCGGCGAGGAGCTCGCCGTCGTCAGCACTGCCGGAATCGACACGGCGGCCGCCGTCCGCTTCGCCCGGACCGCCGGCCAGGCCGCGCTGGGCCGCTTCACGTTCCACGAGCGCGCGCTGAAGCTCAAGGAGCTCGCGCAGTACCTCAACGCGCACCGCGAGCCGCTGTACGAGCTGTCGGCGAAGACCGGCGCCACGAAGGTCGACTCCATGGTGGACATCGACGGCGGCATCGGCGTGCTGTTCACCTTCGGATCGAAGGGGCGTCGCGAGCTGCCGAACTCGCACGTCATCGTCGACGGCCCGCCGGAGGTGCTCTCCAAGGACGGCTCGTTCCTCGGCACGCACATCTACACGCGCATCCCCGGCGTCGCGGTGCAGATCAACGCCTTCAACTTTCCCGTGTGGGGCATGCTCGAGAAGCTCGCCCCCGCGTTCCTCGCCGGGGTGCCCACCATCGTGAAGCCGGCAACGCCCACCGGGTTCCTGACCGCCGCCGTGGTGAAGCTGATCATCGGCTCTGCGATCCTGCCCGAGGGCGCGCTGCAGCTCATCTCGGGACCGGCCCGTGACATCCTCGACCACCTCGACTACCGCGACCTCGTGGCTTTCACCGGCTCGGCGTCGACCGCCAACCACCTCAAGTCCCACCCGTCCGTGGCGCAGGGCGGCGTCCGGTTCACGTGCGAGACGGACTCGCTCAACGCGGCGATCCTCGGTCCGGACGCCGTCCCCGGCACTCCCGAGTTCGACGCCTTCGTGAAGTCCCTGGTCACCGAGATGACGGTCAAGGCCGGACAGAAGTGCACGGGCATCCGCCGGTCCATCGTGCCGAGCGCCCTGGTCGACGACGTCGTACGGGCTGCCGGTGATCGGATCCGGGAGCGCGTCACCCTCGGTGATCCCCGGGCCGACGGCGTGACCATGGGCGCCCTGGCGTCGCTCGCGCAGCTCGAGGGCGTGCAGGACGCCGTACGTGAACTGATCGCGGGGGGAGCTTCTGTGGCTTTCGGTTCGCTCGAGGCGCCCGACGTCGTCCTCGCCGACAACACCACCGGCAAGGCTCCGGACGGAGCGTTCATGGAGCCCGTGCTGCTGACCTGGCAGGACGTCGAGGCAGGGGCCCTGCACTCCGTGGAGGCGTTCGGCCCGGTGGCGTCCGTCATCGGCTACGAGGACCTCGCGCACGCCGTCCGCCTCGCGGCGCTCGGCTCCGGTTCGCTCGTGGCCACGGTCTGCACCAACGATACTGCCGTGGCGCAGGAATTGGTCCTCGGGATCGCGGCGTACCACGGACGCGTCCTGATCCTGAACCGCGAGGACGCACGCACGTCCACCGGACACGGCTCGCCCGTGCCGCACCTCGTCCACGGCGGACCGGGCCGGGCGGGCGGCGGCGAGGAGCTGGGAGGCATGCGCTCGGTGCTGCACCACATGCAGCGCACCGCCGTCCAGGGCTCGCCGAACATGCTCACCAGCATCACGGGGGAATGGCACACGGGGGCCGACCGCCGGTTCGACGACGTCCACCCGTTCCGCAAGGACCTCGCCAGGCTGCACATCGGCGACGCCGTCCGATCGGAGTTGCGCCAGGTGACGCTCGAGGACATCACGGCCTTCGCGGAAACCACGGGCGACACGTTCTACGCCCACACGAACGAGGAGGCGGCGGCCGCCAATCCGTTCTTCCCCGGGATCGTGGCCCACGGTTACCTGCTGCTGTCGTGGGGTGCCGGGCTCTTCGTCGACCCGGCGCCCGGGCCCGTCCTCGCGAACTACGGGCTCGAGAACCTGCGCTTCATCACGCCGGTCGCGGCGGGTGATTCGATCCGGGTGACCCTGACCGCCAAACGCATCACGCCGCGGGAGACCGATGAGTACGGCGAGGTCGCCTGGGACGCCGTCCTGCACAACCAGGACGACGAGATCGTGGCGACCTACGACGTGCTGACCCTCGTCCAGAAGTAAGGGCCGCCGAGCCTGCCCAGTGAGTGAAGCGGCTCAATGGGCAGAACCAGTTTTGCCCATTGAGTCCGCTCGTTCGCCGGGCTGGCGTGAGGATAATGCCGCTCGCACAAGGGTGAGGAAGTGTTCCGGCTGCCTGATCAGCAGAGCATGGGTCACGCGAAGTACGGGAATGCCGCGCACCGTCAACAGGTTCCAGCGCCGACGATCCTCCTCGAACTCGCGCCGGTCGCTGTGAAACTGCCGCCCGTCCGCCTCGATACCGAGGATGCCGTCGACGTAGAGGTCGAGGCGGCCGACGCCCTGTATGTAGACCTGCGACTGGGTGCTGAAGCCGGCAGAGCGTAGATGATATCTCGCGACCGTTTCGATGACAGATTGTGAATGGGGGTCGACGAGTTGCACTATTCGGCGAAGGCCTGCGTCCCGTTGTCCTCCTACTACTTCCCGCAGGCGCCCGAGCGGAACATGGCCGAGAGCGACGGCGGACTCGACGATGCAGAGTGCATCGAGCTCGGGGAGGCAGCGCATGGACTGCAGGCAGATCAGCATCGGCGTCAGCGATCCTTCCGATCTATGCACGCGGAACCTATCGTCAAGACCTCGTCCGTGATTCACGCTCGCATGGATCAGTAAGGGCTTCCGGAGGACCCAAAGACCGAGACGTCCTGCCGCACTGATGCAGGCAAGTTCCGCGTATACGCAGGTGGCCGCAAGCAGGTCACTGTCGTGCTCGGGTAGGCAATAGACGCCGCGCACCGGCCGGAATACTTCCTGTCGATCAAGTGCTCGCTTGAGCTGGTGGAGGCTGACGCCCGCGCGGATCAGCTCTCTATTGCGCGCTACTCCGCCGAGGGAAGTCAGGGCAGTAAGTAAATCCATGAAGAGACTCTCGCGGTATCTGGGCCACACGTATCTTGCAACCGCCGTATGTGGACGAGCAACACGCCGTCGTGCCCACTGAGCCGAATGCATCAACGGGCATAACTGTCTGTCCCCAGCCAGTGACTCGACTCGATGGGCAGGACGACGCGACAGCCGACGGCGGACAGCGCGGCTAGCGCCGGTGCAGGCCGTCGAACACCATGAGGATGACTCCGTCGGCGAGCTTCTCGGCCGTCAGCGGCCCGCCCGGGCGGTACCACTCCACAATCGAGTTGATCGTCCCGAAGATGAGCCGCGTGATGGTCCGCGGATCGATGTCCTTCCGGATGGAGCCCTCATGCCGGGCAGCGTCGACGAGTGCCGCCACCTCACGGTCGAAGGTCCGACGTCGTTCCAGCGCCTCGCGTTCGATCTCCGTATTGCCCCGCAGCCGCAGCAGCAGGGTCACGAACGGAAGCCGCTCGGTCAGGACGGCGATCGTCCCGCGGAGCACGAACTCGAGCCGGGTATCGGCCGCACCGACTCCCGCGGTCTCGTCCTCGAGGACAGCTTCGAGGCCGCCCAGGGCGTGGTCGAGCGCCAGGCGCAGAAGGTCCCCCTTGGACGGGACATGGTGGTAGATGGCTGATTTGCTGATGCCGAGGTCCTCGGCGAGCATGCCCATCGACGTCGCCTCGTAGCCGTGGCGGTTGAAGGCCGTGACCGCGACGGCGAGGACCGACTGCTGGTCGTACCCCGGACGCCCTCGGCGAACGGCAGGTGAGGTGGGTTCGACGGCGGTCATGCCCGCTATTTTCGCATGAACGTTCGGTCGGTCGCGCGGGCGGCGCCGAACGTCACAATCCGTACAAGACAGATAGCTGCCTAAGGCATTAGTAGGCTTACCAGTTAATTGCTGCTTCACCTCGGAAGGGCGCTGACGTGCCGACCACAGCCTGGGATCTTCGCCTGCGAGCCCTCACTTCCTTTGTGCAGGCGGAGTGCCGCGAGCCATCCTCCCGCGCTGATCTGCCGGGGGAGCACCGCCTGTCCCTGTGGCTGGACGAGCAGCGCAAATCTGCACGCGCCGGTCGGCTGGACGAGGCCCGCATCGAGGTTCTTCGCGCGGCCGGCCTGTTGCGCGAAGAGGAGAGCGACAATCATCACCGCGCCGGGGCCCCATGGTTGAAGGTGGCGAGTATCGCGGAGTTCCTCGAGGAGGAGGGCCGGCTCCCGTCCCTGTCCTCACCGACCTCGGCAGGGGAGAAACGACTCGCCGCGTGGCTGAACGCACAGCTCTCGTCACGGAGAGCTGACGCGGCCACCGTAGCGGCGCTCCGGGAGATCCTCGCGGCTGCGGAGCCGCGCCAAGCGCCGTCGTCGGCACAAGCGCCATCGTCAGCAAAGACGCCGTCCTTGGCACCCACGCCCTGATTCCGTTCACGCGGGTGCCCAGCTCGCACCCCGCATCCGGCGCCGGGCGACCCAGACAAATCGTCACAGCTCGGCGCGACCCCGGCGCCGTTGACTGTCCTCCCGAGGGCTATCTATACTGAACGAACGGTCGGTAAATAGGCCATGGACGTCCAGACGAGCGAGGTAGGCACAATGACGGCTACGGCGATTGATGCAGGAATCCGTGCGGACCACGAAGCCGCCGGGGAGAAACTGTTCAACGATCTCGTCGCGCAGGACTCACGGATCGAACCCCGCGACTGGATGCCCGCGGATTACCGTAAGGCTCTGACGCGTCAGATCTCCCAGCACGCGCACTCCGAGATCATCGGTATGCAGCCCGAGGCCAACTGGATCACCCGGGCTCCCTCGCTGAAGCGCAAGGCCGTGCTCATGGCGAAGGTTCAGGATGAAGCCGGCCACGGGCTCTACCTCTACTCAGCCGCCGAGACGCTCGGTACCTCGCGCGACCAGATGACCGAAGACCTCATCGCCGGCAAGGCCCGTTACTCGAGCATTTTCAACTACCCCGTGCTGACCTGGGCGGACATCGGTGCGATCGGCTGGCTCGTCGACGGTGCCGCCATCTGCAACCAGGTGCCGCTGTGCCGCGCCTCCTATGGCCCGTACGGCCGCGCGATGGTGCGCATCTGCAAGGAGGAGTCGTTCCATCAGCGGCAGGGCTTCGAGATCCTGCTCGAGCTGGCCAACGGCACCCCAGAGCAGCGCGCCATGGCCCAGGACGCCGTGAACCGCTGGTACGCCCCGTCGCTCATGATGTTCGGACCGCCGGACGAGGACTCGCCGAACTCCCAGAAGTCGATGGAGTGGAGGATCAAGCGCTTCTCCAATGACGAACTGCGGTCGCGGTTCGTGGGCATGATCGTTGACCAGATCAAGGTTCTCGGGCTCGAGCTGCCGGACAAGGACGTTCGCTACAACGAGGAGACAGGCCGCTGGGAGCATGGCCCGCTCGACTGGAACGAGTTCAAGGAAGTCCTCGCCGGTCGCGGTCCCTGCAATGCGCAGCGCATGGAGCGCCGCCGTGAGGCGCACGAGGAGGGCGCGTGGGTCCGCGAGGCCGCGGCGGCCTACGCCTCCAAGCAGGCGGCTAAGCGCACCACGGCGACGGCGGCCTAGGTGACCGGCGGATCGACGACGGGCGACGACGGCGCGAAGGCACCGTCGTCGGGCCCTCAGGAGACGCGCGCGGCGTGGCCGCTGTGGGAGGTCTTCGTCCGTTCATCCCGAGGGCTCTCGCACGTGCACGCGGGGTCGCTGCATGCACCGGACGCCGACATGGCCGTCCGCAACGCGCGGGATCTCTACACACGACGCAACGAGGGCGTGAGTCTCTGGGTGGTCCCGGCGTCGTCGATCATCACCAGCGATCCCGACGCGAAGGACCAGTTCTTCGAGTCGCCGCAGGGCAAGGACTACCGGCACGCCACGTACTACACGAAGAGCGAGGGAGTGAAGCACCTGTGAGCGAGGCCAACGCCAGTGCCACCCGCATCACCCCGGGCAATGCGCTGCGCCCCGAGGACATCGCCCTCCTGGACACGAAGCCGGGCGACGCCGTTGCACAGTACGCGCTCTGCCTGGGCGACGACGCCCTGATCCTCGCGCAGCGGCTCGGTTGGTGGGTCTCCCGGGCGCCGGAACTCGAGGAGGACGTGGCCCTCGCCAACATCGCGCTGGACCAGATCGGTCATGCACGTTCCTTCCTGACCTACGCCGGGCGTGCCTGGGACAAGACCGAGGACGATCTCGCCTACTTCCGCCGCGAACCCGAGTTCCGCTCCGTGCACCTCGTCGAGCAGCCCAACGGGGACTTCGCCCGGACGATCGCCCGGCAGTTCGTCGTCGCGGTGTACCAGTGGGAGCTCTACTCGCGCCTGGTCGATTCGACCGATCCGACGATCGCCGCGATCGCCGCGAAAGCCGTCAAGGAAGTCGACTACCACCGCGACCACAGCATCCAGTGGATCCTCCGGCTCGCGCTCGGGACGGACGAATCGCGCACGCGCATGATCGCCGGCCTCAAGCTGACCTGGCCCTATGTCGAGGAACTCTTCACCGACTACCCGCTCACCGATGAGGTCGGCGATGCCGGCGTGCGGCCCAGTTCACTGAGGGAACCCTTCGACGTCGCCGTGCAGGCGGTCCTCGACGAGGCCGAACTCGAGCCCCCCGCGGTGCCGGGCTCCGTGGGCGGTGGGCGGCTCGGACGCCACAGCGAGCACCTCGGCTACATCCTCGCCGAGCTGCAGGTGCTGGCGCGGGAACATCCCGGAGCGTCCTGGTGACCGTCCTGGACCTGCGCCCCGCCGCTCCGACGGACGCAGCCGTGTGGGACATCGCGGCGACGGTCTGCGATCCCGAGATCCCCGTCCTCACCATCGAGGACCTGGGTGTCCTCCGGGATGCGCGGGTTACCCTCTCGGGGCAGGTCGTCGTCACGATCACCCCGACATACTCGGGCTGTCCCGCGATGGACGCCATCCGGGACGACGTGATTACGGCGCTCCGTGAGGCCGGGTACGACGACGTCGCGGTGCGCCTCGTGCTCTCGCCGGCCTGGACCACGGACTGGCTCAGCGACGACGGCAAGGCGAAACTCGCGGAGTACGGGATCGCGCCGCCGACGGGCAAGGCGGCTGCCGGGCCCGTGCGGATCGGCCTGAGCGTCAAATGCCCCCAGTGCTCCTCGCTGAACACCCGCGAGCTGACCCGCTTCGGCTCCACGTCCTGCAAGGCGCTCTATGTGTGCAGCGACTGCAGGGAACCCTTCGACTACTTCAAGGTGCACTGATGGCCGTCGTCCTTGCCCCCTCGACCACGAGGCGGAGCGCCTTCAACAGCCTCACCGTGCGCGCCGTCCGCCGCCTGACGGAGGACGCCGTCGAAGTGACGCTCGACGTCCCGCCTGAGTTCCAGGACAAGTACCGCTACCTGCCCGGGCAGTACGTCGCGCTGCGCACCACTCTCGACGTCGACGGCCAATCGAAGGAGGTGCGCCGCAGCTACTCGATCTGCGCGGACCCCCGTCCCGGGGAACTCCGCGTCGCCGTGAAGCGGGACCTCGGCGGGGCCTTTTCGACCTGGGTCAACGAGTCCCTGCAGGCCGGCGACACGCTCGACGTCATGAGCCCGCTCGGGCATTTCACCCCTCGGACGACGCCGGGGGAGCAGGCGGTCTCGCTCGTCGCCGTCGCCGCCGGATCCGGTATCACACCGGTGATCTCCATCGCCCGTTCCATGCTCGCGAGCGGACCGCAGGTGCGCTTCGATCTGGTCTACGCGAATCGGGCTGCCATGGACGTGATGTTCCTCGAGGAGCTCGCAGACCTCAAGGACCGGTACCCCTCCCGCTTCGCGCTGCACCACGTCCTGTCCCGAGAGCAGCGCATCTCGCCGCTGCTCTCGGGCAGGATCGACGCCGAGAAGCTCGAGAAGCTGCTGGGCACGGTCATCGCCGCCGATCGTGTGGACGAGTGGTTCCTCTGCGGCCCGTTCGAATTGGTGCAGCTGTGCCGGGACGCGCTGGCGGAGCGGGGCGTGCCCGCGGAGAAGGTTCGCTTCGAACTCTTCACCACCGGAGAGCCAGCCCGGCCCGAGGGAAGCATCGGCCGGCCGGTAGCATCCGCAGAGAACGGCGAGAACTACGCGATCTCGTTCAATCTCGACGGCCTCAAGGGGTCCGTGCAGAGCCCCACTCACGCACGGGAATCGATCCTCAACGCAGCACTCCGGGTGCGGCCCGACGTGCCTTTCGCCTGCGCCGGCGGTGTCTGCGGGACCTGCCGCGCGAAGCTCGTCGACGGGACCGTCGAGATGGAGGAGAACTATGCCCTCGAACCGGACGAGATCGCGAACGGCTACATCCTGACCTGCCAGGCCCACCCGACCAGCGACGCCGTGTCCGTCGACTACGACGCCTAGGAGCAGCATCCATGCCCTCACCACAGCCGACGACGCCCGACAGTCCCGACGCCGGGATGGTCCGCCTCACCATCGCGGGCGGGATCGCCGAGATCGTGCTGGACGCGCCCTACAAGCTCAACGCCGTCGACGAACGGGCGCTCAAGGACCTCGGCGAGGCGTACGACGCCGCTGCCGCCGGAGTGCGAGAGGGAACGGTCCGCGCGCTCGTGCTGCGTGGCGAGGGTCGTGCGTTCTGCGCTGGTCGTGATCTCGGGTCCATCGAGCCCGGGTCCGACGACGCGTACTCATTCCTCGACGCCGCGCTGACTCCGCTGCTGCGGACCATGGCTGACTTCCCGGCACCCACCTTCGCCGCCGCGCAGGGCGCCTGCCTCGGCGTCGGGCTAGGCTTGTTGATCGCGACGGACGTCGTCTACGTGGCAGAGAACGCGAAAATCGGCTCACCCTTCGCGAACCTCGGGCTCGCGCTCGACTCGGGTGGGCACTGGCTGTTCACGGAGCGGCTCGGCCCGCACCGAGCCCTCGACCTCATGTATACGGGCGATCTCATGACCGGGGCGGAGGCCGTCGCCGGAGGGCTGCTCAGTCGGGCCGTGCCCGCCGGTGACCTGCTCGAGCTGACCCGCACCAAGGCGGCCCAGGCGGCCAGCGGCCCCCTGCAGGCGCTCGTCGCGTCGAAGCAGCTCGTCGGCCGGATCCGCGACGAGCGCCTCGGCCTCTGGCAGGCGATCAGTGGCGAGAACGATGTGCAGGGCGTGCTCGGCGTCTCGGACGACTACCGCGAGGGGCTCGAGGCGTTCCGGGAGAAGCGGGCGCCGCGGTTCGGCTCCTGACACCCACAGCAGCACAGAGCCAACCCCTTCCAGGCGAGACTTTTTCAGAAGCCGCCTGCCAGCAGCTGACCACCCCCTACAGTCTCGCTGCACCAGCATCTCGCGTTCGGGTGCAGGGTTGACCGGCTAGGATGCTTGGGTCTCAGGTCGCCTGTGGTCCGGTCCACGTGGGTTGGTGTTGGCGGAGGCCGGCGACGAGGAGTGTGACAATGCGTCGAACGTCGTAGTCCGGGTCTTGCACGGTCCAGGCGATGAGGTCTCCGACGGCGCGGATGAGTTCGTAGGGTTTGATGTCTGCAACGACTTCGCCGGACTCGGTTGCTGCTTGCAGCAGGTCGGACAGGACAGGCACGAGTCGGCTGAGGAACAGCTCGTGCAGAACGGTATAGCCCGCGGCGTCGCCGCTCCATACTTTCGCCAGGCCGTGTTTCGTGCCGAGGAAATCGACGAAGAGGTGTACCCAGTCCAGGAGAGCGGCGAAGGGTGTTGGCGCGGACACCAGAAGGGCAGGTCCTGCTTCGGCGCATGCGTCGATCTGGTGCCGGTAGACGGCGATGATGAGATCGGCGCGGGTGGGGAAGTGCCGGTAGAGCGTCCCCATGCCTACACCGGCTGCAGCTGCCACTTCCCGGACTGGTGCATCGACACCGGAGGTGACGAAAACGGTCGCCGCGGCGTCGAGCAGGGCGCGTTCATTGCGCTGGGCGTCGGCCCGCCGCCTGGGGTTGACCTTTTCGGGTTCGATAGCAGGCACTCCATGATCATCCCATAGTGAGAGCACGATTCGGAGCGGTGCTCCATCTGAAGTTGCGAATCTGAGCAGCGCTCCATAGACTAGCGGAACACTGCTCCGCTTATCTCTGGGTAAACCGAAGATCTCCGTCCCGTTTCCGAAAGGTCCTTCCATGCCTGTTCCCGATGTGGTTTCCGATACCACCCGCATGACAAGCCCGCAGGTCCTGTCTATCAAACCTGTTGTTCTTACTGATCAGGCTCGGGGTGACGATCTTCAGGTACGTGTTTCTGCGCCCGCATCCGGCACGGGCCTTCCGGTCATCGTGTTCGCTCACGGTTTCGGTGCGGCCATGGATTCCTACGACCCGCTGGTGGATTTCTGGGTGGCCCATGGTTTCGTCGTCGTCCAACCGACGTTCCTCGACTCGGCTACGCTCGGCCTGAATTCAACGGATCCGCGTTATCCGCTGATCTGGGTCACGCGGGTCGATGACCTCGAGCGGGTCATCGATGATCTGGATGCTGTGCTGGAGGCGGTACCGGGTCTCGTCGGTCGGGTGAATCGCGAACTTCTTGCGGTCGCCGGTCACTCCTGGGGTGGCCAGTCCGTGGGCATGCTGATCGGCGCCCGTGTGATCGGAGCCGACGGGCAGCCCGGCGAAGGCCGTACCGATTCCCGGATCAAGGCAGCCGTGCTGTTGTCCACCACCGGAACCGGAGGCGACGATCTCACCCCGTTCGCGCAGGAAAACTTCGCGTTCATGAGTCCCGACTTCACGCGCCTGAACACGCCCACTCTGGTCGTCGCCGGCGATCATGACCAGTCACCCCTGTCCACGCGGGGCCCGGACTGGTTCACGGACGTGTACCAGTTGAGCCCGGGCGCCCGGAACCTGGTCACCGTTTTCGGGGCGGAGCACTCCCTCGGAGGTATCGAGGGCTACCACTCGACGCGCACAACGGATGAGGACCCGGAGCGGGTCGATCTGGTCCGCCGGACCTCTACAGCGTTCCTGCAGAGTGCACTGGGCATCAACAGCACCGTCTGGACCGACCAAGCGGCAGCCCTCGACGCAGCAGCAACACCCGCCGGACGTATCGACTCGAAATAGTCAGTAGGTTCCCGGTTGAGGCCGGATCCATGGTCGCAAACAACTCGTCCATGGATCCGGACCCGCTCGCCAACGACCACCGAACCACCGCCGACCGAGAACCGCTACGGCACCGCACCGCACGGGACAGGACAGCAATGAATATCAATCAGCATCCACTGGGCTCCGGATTCACCGCCGCGTCGACCGCGGGTGACGTCCTTGCCGGCGTCGACCTCACCGGGATCAACGCGATCATCACGGGCGGACACTCAGGCATCGGCCTCGCTGCTACTCGCGCCCTGTCAAAAGCCGGCGCGAACGTCACGGTGCCGGCACGGGACCCGAGGAAGGCGATCGAAGCCCTCGCCGGTGTGGAGCGCGTCGAGGTGTACCGGATGGACCTCCTCGCCCCCGATCTGATCGATGCGTTCGCCACTCATTGGGCTTCCAGCGGCCGAGTGCTGCATATCCTCATCAACAACGCTGCCATCCCCACACCCGGCACTCTGGTCAGGGACCGCCGCGGCATCGAAGCCCAGTTCGCGACCAGTCATGTGGGGCACTTCCAACTCACCCTCGCTCTCCACGCCCCGCTGCGTGCTGCGCATGGTGCGCGGGTAGTCAACGTCTCCTCCGGCGCTCATCGCCTCGGCGGCATCCGATGGGAGGACCCGAACTTCGCCGAGACGTATGACCCCGGTCTTTCCTACGCGCAAGTGAAAACCGCGAACATCCTGTTCGCCGTAGCACTCGATCAACGATGGTCAGGCGACGACATCCGTGCCTTCGCGGTACATCCCGGCGTCGTTCTCGGGACACGACTCAACGCTGGCGGAAGCATCAGCGCCTACCAGGAGATGGGACTACTCGATCAGGCGGGTCGGCCGATCATCGATCCGGCAGCAGGAAAGAAAACAGCCGAACAAGGCGCGGCAACGCTCGTCTTCGCAGCGACGAGCCCGCAACTCGATGGGATCGGAGGCTTGTACCTCAAAGACAGCGACATAACGCCCGTTGACGATCGGGCACTACTACCCACGGCGGACTTCATCCCCGCCGACGCGGCCTCCCACGCACTGGACTCCGACGCAGCGAACCGCCTCTGGGACCTGAGCCACCACATGCTTCATGTGACCTGAATACCGACTGACGCCCCAGAACGCTGCTCGTATCCACCCACACGTTCAACCCGCAGGACCAAATAATCAGCACACGACATTCTGGAGGAAACACTATGCAGTACCGCACACTTGGCAGGACCGGCATGAAGGTCAGCCCCTACGCTCTCGGAGCGATGATGTTCGGAGCGATGGGCAACCCCGACCACGACGATTCCATCGCGATCATCCACAAAGCCCTCGACGCTGGTATCAACTTCATCGACACCGCCGACGTCTACTCCCGCGGCGAATCAGAGGAAATCGTCGGCAAGACCCTCAAAGGCCGCCGCGAGAGCATCATCCTCGCTTCGAAGGTCAACGGCGCCATGGGAGAGGACCCGAACCAGCAAGGCAACTCCCGGCGGTGGATCATCGAGGAAGTCGAGAACTCGCTACGACGCCTCCAGACCGACTACATCGACCTCTACCAAATCCACCGACCCGACCCCACCGTCGACATCGGGGAAACACTGTCAGCGCTCACCGATCTCGTCCGCGCCGGCAAGGTCCGCGCCATCGGTTCATCGACCATGCCCGCCTCCGACATGGTGGAGGCACAATGGGTCGCAGAGCGACGCAACCTCGAGAGGTTCCGCACCGAGCAGCCAACCTATTCGATCCTGACCCGCAGCATCGAACGCGAAGTCCTGCCCGTCGCGGAGCGCTACGGCATGGGAACCCTGGTCTGGAGTCCACTGGCCCAGGGAATGCTCACCGGCCGCGTCCGCAAAGGAGTTCAGACCGACCTCCGCCGGGCCGCCGTCTTCTCCCACCTCCACGACGAACGACGCCTCGACGCCGTCGAGCAACTGATCCCCCTCGCCGAGGAAGCAGGCCTACCCATGACCCACGTGGCGATGGCCTTCGCCATCGCCCACCCGGGCGTCACCTCCGCGATCATCGGCCCCCGCACCATGCAGCAACTCGATGACCTCCTCGCCAGCGTCGACGTCAGCCTCAGCGACGAACTCCTCGACAAGATCGACGCCATCGTTCCTCCCGGCACCGACGTCGGCACCCTCGACATGGCCTACGCCCCCCCGGCACTCACCCAAACCACCCTGCGCCGTCGGCCCATCAACAACCGATCCGCCGCCTAGACCATAAACAAGGCGCAATGTGCACCGATCGTCAGTGAAAGGTCAGAAATCGTTACGGTGCGCCTTCGCTGAAGGCCGGCTCGCCCTTCTGCACATCGGCAGCAGGCCTCCGGTGGAAAGGGATTAGTTGATGACTGCGGTGACTTCGGCCTCGACCATGATTCCTGGCTCGAAGAGGACATCGACGCCGATAAGCGACGCCGGAGGGGTCTTCATATCGAATTCCTTTCTACTGTCGGGATGAATTGTCGCGACGACCGTTAGAAACCGCCCCGTCATGCTCACACGCCAATGAGCCAATTGCTCACCGTGCGCCGAAAGCAGCGGCGCATGGTGTCGCAGGAAGCCCGCGAGAAGATGCATCAGGCGCAGCAGCGGGCGTGCCGGCAGAACAAGACCCTTTTTAGTTCTGCTCCCGGCCGGCCCGGTTTATTCTGCGGAGGAGTGTTTCGAGGTCGCGTTCTCCGTCTGGTGTTTGGGCGCCTTGCTGGAGGCTGCCACCCATCAACTGGCCAGCGGCTGCCTGGCCGATGAGGTTGGACCACTCGGCCTCCTCACGCTGGTACCCCTCGACCAGATTCGCGGGGGCCAGAATTCGCTTCGCGGCGGCGGCGACTCCGTCCGGGAGGTCCCCGATGTTGTGAGCCAGCTGTTCGACGAATGCATCGAGTTCCTCTGCTGGCAGTGCGCGGTTGATCCACCCGTACTCGGCGGCGGTGTCGGCGTCGACCGCGTCACCGCTGAGGACTAGTTCGAGGGCTCGGTTGCGGCCGACTCGCTCTATCAAGTACTGCGTGCCGCCTCCGCTCGGGATGATACCCATCAGCACTTCGATCTGGCCGAGCCTTGCCTGCCCGCGAGCGGCGAACGTCATATCGGCCGCCGCAACGAACTCGGCGCCGCCTCCACGCGCGATACCAGCGAGTTTGACGATGGTGACCTGTGGCTGGTGGCGGAGTAGTTCTCCGACTGCCTGGAAGACATTGACGCCCTCGGGTGCTTGGCCGGCGAGTTGTCCGAGGATGTCCATCTGGTCGGCAAGGTGCATGTCGACGTGGGCGATGAAGTACTCGGGGTTGGCACTGTCGAAGACGATGACTTTGGCTGTGGCATCACCACGAAGGCCCGTCAGTAGATGGTGGAGCTCGCGCATAACGAAGGCGCTGAGCGTGTTGACGGGCGGATTGTTGATTGTGATAGTGACCACGTGAGCGTCTCGCGTGACGCGAAGTGTCTCGTAGTGGACGTTGTCGCTCAAGGTCATTTCAGTGGCGTTCATACATTCTCCCGCGGTATTCGTCCTCGATCAGATCGCCAACAAGTGGTCAATGATGGCCATGGCCGTGCTGGACGAGCCGAGGCGATTCAACGACATCAAGCGTCGTCTTGAGGGCGTGACCCAGCGCGTCCTGACGCAGACGCTGCGTCGACTTGAACGTGATGGCATGATCGAGCGACGCGTACTTCATACTTCTCCGGTCGGTGTCGAGTACCGGATCACACCTCTCGGCGAGTCACTGCGGCAGCCATTCGGTCATCTCTACGACTGGACCGTCACGAATGCCGAAACTATTCGGCGCAATCAGTCGGACTATGACGCGCGTCGCGATTCGCCCTTGATCTGAGTAGGGTCAAAGGGCGATGAGAGGCCGAGCCGAAGTCCTGGTAAAACCTTCCCCAATAGCCCATCCTCGTGGCGGAAATCAGCGCGTGTCGAGGTCCTCGAAGACGAGGAAGGTCTGCGTATCGAGCACCCCGGGCATCGACTGCAGCTGATCGAAGATGACGCGCCGCAGCCCCACGTTGTCCTTGGCCCGTACCAGGAGGATGACGTCGAAGTCACCGCCGACGAGCGCTATGTGGTGGATTTCCGGCACGTCGCGCAGCTTGTCCCGTAGCTCCCGCCACGAATGCTGCCTGACCTTGAGCGTGACGTAGGCGGAGGACCTGAGGCCGGCCTTCGTCGGATCGATGATCGCCGTGAACCGCGTCAGGACGCCGTCCTCCGTCAGCCGCGCGATCCGCGAGTAGGCGTGCGCCCGAGAGATATGGACCCGCTCCGCCACCGAGGTGACGGACTGCCGTCCGTCCCGGATGAGCTCCGCGAGAATCTTCCGATCGACGTCGTCGAGGTTTCCATTAACCACGTGTCCACGCTCCGTTCCGTAATGCAACTCACATTGCCGTTTTGTCCAGAGAGTACAGCCGATTCGAACCGATAATCCAGAGTTTGCCGACGCTGTGGATACAAAAAGAGCCTGGTGACCATACTGGAGCTACACAGCATCCAGCGCCGGACTTACCTCCGGCGCCCCGAATGAGTGCCGCTGCAGCGGCGGGCGATCAAGGCGGAATGAGGATGGAGGCGGACATGAGTACGGCAACGAATGGCGGCCGCGGCAGCATGATGAGTGGAGCGTCCGGTGGGAAGACGCCGACGGCGGACGCCGCCCTGCTCCCCTCGGCGGAACCGGTGCAGCTGGTGGACCCGGACGGTCACCACAACCAGGACGACCGCTACCCCCTTCCCGACGGCGAACAGCTGCTCAGCGCATACGGCCGCCTCGTCGCGGGCCGCCGCATCAATGATCAGGCGAACGCCCTCGTGCGGCAGGGTCGCATGGCCGTGTATCCCTCCTCCCACGGCCAGGAAGCCTGCCAGGTCGCCGCCGCCGCCGTCCTCGGCGACGAGGACTGGCTCTTCCCCACGTACCGCGACACCGTCGCGGTCATCACGCGCGGCGTCGACCCGCTCGAGGTGCTCACGCTGCTCCGCGGTGACTGGCACGGCGGCTACGACCCGCACGAGCACCGCGTCGCCACGCAGGCGACGCCGCTGGCCACACAGCTCCTGCATGCCGTCGGCGTCGCCCACGCGGCGAAGCTGCGCGGCGAGTCCACTGTCGTCCTCGCGATGTGCGGCGACGGAGCGACCAGCGAGGGGGACTTCCACGAGGCGCTGAACTTCGCGGCCGTCTTCCATGTCCCCGTGGTGTTCTTCATCCAGAACAACGAGTTCGCGATCTCCGTGCCTCTCAAGAACCAGAGCGTTGCTCCGTCCCTCGCGCACAAGGCCATCGGGTACGGGATGCCGGGGGAGCGTGTGGACGGCAACGACCTTGCGGCGCTCCTCTCGGTACTCGGCGCCGCCGTCGACCGCGCCCGTGACGGCGGTGGCCCCTCGCTCATCGAGGCCCACACCTACCGCATGCAGGCCCACACCAATGCAGATGACGCCACGCGCTACCGCTCGGCCGACGACGTCGAGCGCTGGGTGCCGAAGGATCCGATCGCGCGGATGCGGACCTACCTGCGGGGGCTGAACCTGCTGACCGACGACGGCGAGAAGGCCCTCGCGGACGAGGCGGACTCGATCGCCGCAGCCATTCGCAAGGGGCTCAACACGGAGGTGGAGGTGAACCCGGCAGAACTTTTCGAGTACGTGTACACGGAGAAGACGACGCAGCTGCGCGAGCAGGCCGAGCAGTTGCGCGAGGAACTCGCACGCGACGCCTCAGGAGCAGGATCCGACGACGCCGGAGACACACAGGGGAGCCAGCGATGACGCAGACCACGGAGGCGCGAACCGCGAACCGCGCCGAGCAGCCCGAGTCCATCGCCGCGCCAAAGGCCCGGGCCACCTCCACTTTCGCCAGGGCACTCAACGCCGCCCTCACGGACGCCATGGAGGCCGACGCCTCGGTGCTGATGTTCGGCGAGGACGTCGGAACGCTCGGTGGGGTCTTCCGCATCACCGACGGACTCACCGCCCGCTTCGGCGAGGAACGCTGCTTCGACACCCCCTTGGCCGAAGCCGGCATCATGGGCATGGCCGTGGGCATGGCGATGAACGGTATGAAGCCCGTGGTCGAGATGCAGTTCGACGCCTTCGCCTATCCGGCCTTCGAACAGGTGGTCAGCCACGTCGCGAAGATGCCGAACCGCACGAAGGGCAGGGTGCGCCTGCCGATCGTGATCCGCATCCCCTACGCCGGCGGTATCGGTGGAGTGGAGCATCACTGCGATTCGTCCGAGGCCTACTACGCCCACACGCCGGGCCTCACCGTGCTGGCCCCTGCAACGGTACGCGACGCGTACTTCATGCTGCGCGAGGCCATCGACTTCCCCGATCCCGTGGTGTTCCTCGAACCGAAGAAGCTGTACTGGTCCAAGGAGGAGGTCGACCTCGCAGAGCTGCGCAGAACGTACGACGACGGACAGGCGCCGCGGCGCATCGGCCGTGCCGTCGTCGCCCGCCCGGGAACCGATGTGACCCTCATCAGCTACGGTCCATCGGTGCCGACGGCGCTCGCCGCGGCTGCGGCCGCTGCCGAGGAGGGCCGCTCCATCGAGGTCATCGACCTCCGCTCCATCGTCCCGTTCGACGACGAGACCGTCTGCGAGAGCGTCCGCCGCACGGGCCGCGCCGTCGTCGTCGCCGAGGCTCCGGGCTTTGCGTCAGTGGCCTCCGAAATCGTGGCGCGCGTGCAGGAGCGCTGTTTCCACTCGCTCGCCGCGCCCGTGCTCCGCGTGACCGGGTTCGACATCCCGTATCCCTCGCCGAAACTCGAGCACTTCTATCTGCCGAGCGTGGACCGCATCCTCGACGCCGTGGACAACCTGCAGTGGGAGGACTGACCATGAGCGCGCCAACCGTCGGTACGGATCTCCTCGTCTTCGCCCTGCCCGATCTCGGTGAGGGCCTGACCGAGGCGGAACTGGTGTCCTGGCTCGTCGCCGAGGGGGATCCCGTCGCCGTCGACCAGCCGATCGCCGAGGTCGAGACCGCCAAATCCGTCGTCGAGGTCCCGTCCCCCTTCGCAGGTGTCGTCGCCGTCCTGCACGGCCGGCCCGGGGACGTGCTCGACGTCGGTGCGCCGTTTCTGTCCGTCCGGCCCGAAGGCGTGGTCGCCGAATCGGTAGCCCCGGGGTCCGCCGAACCGGTAGCTCTGGGGTCCGTCGAACCGGCAGCCGACAGTTCTGCAATCGCCGGCCCTGCGGCCGCTGAACTCGCAGCCGCTGCTTTGGAGCTGCGCGAGGAGGCCGGTGTTCCTGCCTCTGCCACGCACGGCGATGACGCCGAGCCCATTGCCGGCGAAGGTTCGGGGAACGTCCTGATCGGCTACGGCACTCCGGGCGGCCTCACGGGAGGCCGGACGCGTCCGCGCAAGAAGGCGACGACGGCTCTGCGGCCGGAAGTGCCCAGGCCGGCAACCGAGCAGAAACCCGCCGAGTCCGGCGGAACCGTAACCCTCTGCGTCTCGCCCCTTGTCCGGAAGCTCGCGCGTGACAATGGGCTGAGGCTTGCCGACCTCGAGGGGTCGGGGGACAAGGGGCTGATCCTCCGACGCGACGTGGAGCACGCACTCGCGACCCGCCATGCAGCGGTGCCTGTCGCCGACCAGCCGTCGTCGGGCATCGACGTCACCTCGACGGACGAGGTGGCGACAGGCGAAGCTGTTTCGGCCCCCCGGGATTCCCGGTCGGGACTGACGGTCCTCGAACGCACCCCGTTGCGAGGGGTGCGGCGGACCATCGCCGACGCGATGACCCGCAGCAGGCGCGAGATCCCTGAGGCGACAGTCTGGGTTGACGTCGACGTCACGGCCCTGGTCGAACTCCGGGAAGGGATGAAACGGAAGACGCCGGACGCGGTGCCGGGCATCCTGTCCTTCGTGGCTCGCTTCGTGGTCGCGGGCCTCGCCCGCTACCCGGAGCTGAACAGCCGCATCGCGACGGGCGAGGACGGCGCCCAGGAACTCGTGCGTGTTGACGGCGTCAACCTCGGCATCGCTGCCCAGACGGAGAGGGGCCTCGTGGTTCCCAGCGTCCGCCGCGCGGACACCATGTCGGCGCGTGCGCTCGACGCCGAGATCCGCCGCCTGGCCGCACTGGCCCGGGAGGGTAAGGCCACGCCGTCGGACCTGTCCTCCGGCACCTTCACCTTGAACAACTACGGCGTATTCGGCGTCGACGGCAGCGCGGCGATCATCAACTATCCGGAGTCCGCGATTCTCGGGATGGGCCGGATCATGGAGCGCCCCTGGGTGGTCGACGGGCAGCTTGCGGTTCGGAAGGTCACGGAGCTGACGCTCGCCTTCGATCACCGGGTGTGCGACGGCGGGACCGCGGGCGGGTTCCTGCGATTCGTCGCGGACGCCATGGAGAACCCGGGGGGTATGCTCGCCGACCTGTAGGGTCTCGGTTTCCGAGTGGACGGTCGTTGCGCTCTGCAACCCATCGGTTCAGACGGGGAAGCGGTGATGAGCAAACGGTGGGGGCTTTGGGAAAATGAGTTCCGTCGGCTTTGACACTGGTCAGAGCGCGTATACGTCGGTTCCGCGAAGACGCTGGCCCGCTCGGCGGTAACAAGGACAGCTCACTGTGCGTGGACCGCGCGTACGGCCTCGGTGTTCAGCATCCGCTGAGCATTCGAACGGTCGGTCGAGACGCCGAACAGGGCGCTCCCCGGGCCGAAGCTGGCCCCGGATCTCAGCGGGCCCGCGATGAGAGGATCGAAACCGAATCGGTCGACGACGTCAGCGACGGTACGGACTGCCCGCTCGTCGTCTCCAGCGACCGCGATCACGTGGCGGTCGGGTGCGCCGGCGGGCCTATTGTCCTCGTCGAGTTCGTGATAGCCCAAGTGACTGAAAGCTTTGACCACCCTGGAGCCGCTGAGGTGGGCCTGAACGAGCTCGCTACTGGAGACAGCACTTTCGAACTCGTTGATGGTGCGGTCAGTCGCCGACCAGTAGTTCATGGCATCGATGACGATCTTCCCGGTGAGTCCGGCGGCCGGCACGAGGCGGAAGTTGGACAGGGGGAGAGCCAAGATCACTAGATCGGACTCGTGGGCCACCTGTGCTGCCGTGCGCGCGACCGCCCCCGGCGCGAGTACGTCGAGGATGAGCTCGATGTCGCCCGGATCGCCAGACGCGGCGACCAGGGTGCGGAAACCAGCGGAGATGGAGAGCCGGGCCAGTACGGTGCCGAGTTTGCCGGCGCCGAGGACGCCGATGGTCGTCATGGCGCAACCGTTGCGGTCTCGCGTTTGAGTACGGGTGCCACCTCGGTCATGTACAACTCCAGTGACTCTCGCGTCATGGACCAGGGCAGGTTGCCAACATCGATCTGGCCCATGAACCGGTCGATGCCCAAGAGTTCGACCCGGCGCATGATCGCATCGATCACCTGTTGCGGACTACCGACCGGAAGTCCCTGGCCGATCCACGCGTCATAGGCGTTCCGTGGAAAGCCGTTGGCCGCGAATGGCGCCCCGCTCTGCTGGAAGTACCGGGAGTAGTACGGGTAGAAGTTGTCGCGGGCTTGCTGAGAACTCTTGCCGATATACATGTGTCCGCTGACCGAGGCGCAGTTTCGATGGGTCGTGACCACCCAGTTCTGCGGCACGGTGGTAGATCTCCACGCGGGGAACGAACTGTTCGGGTCCGGCGAAGAATCCCATCACCATAGGTAGCCCGAGCGCGCCAGCACGGGCCGCAGAGGCCGGTGTTCCGCCGATTCCGACCCAGATCGGGAGTTTCTCCTGGTAGGGCCGTGGAGAGATGACGGCCTCGTGCAGGGACGGGCGGAACTGACCCTGCCAGGACACGATCGGTTCATCGCGAATATTGACCAGGAGCTTGAGCTTCTCATCGAAGAGGGAATCGTAGTCGTTCAGGTCGTAGCCAAACAGCGGGAAGGACTCTGTGAACGCGCCTCGACCTGCGACGATCTCCGCCCGCCCGCTTGAGATTTGATCCAGAGTGGCGAACTGCTGGAATACCCGCACCGGATCCTGGCTTGACAGCACGGTCACCCCACTGAGGAGCCGAATCCGTTTCGTCACGCTCGCGATCGAGGCAAGAACAACCTCAGGCGCCGACACCGCGAAGTCGGTGCGGTGATGCTCACCCAGAGAAATGGCGTCGAGGCCGCCCTCCTCGGCCAACTGCGCCATCTCAATGATCCGCACGAGGCGTTCATTGACACTGGGGGCGGAGGCGCCAGATGTATCAAGCGTGATTTCGCCGAATGAGTAAATGCCGAGTTCCATAGGCTTTCCTTCCTTGTTGGCGCGAACTTTTCGCGTTCCACGTCACCTGCCGGACGGTCTATCCGCCCTTATCTGCAGGACTACACCGAGTAGTGAACGGGACCTGTGGTGGCTAATTGAGCGTGCCGACCATTGCGGCACCGAGGTCGCCGAAGGAAACTGGGATGTCCTTCAACGCTTACAGGCGCTGGACCGAGACCTGGGCCTTTTCGTCATCGGTGGGCGGTGGCGATCACCCTGGCGCCCGTCGCCGCGGCCAGTTGGACGGTTTAGCTGCCCGCTTGCCCATGACCCCGCAGATGAGGAGGGCGGACCCGTGGCCGGTACGGTGGCCCGGACCGAATATCCACGCGCGAGGTGTCCGAGGATGACTATCACCGGCCTTGTCCGGGGCGGCGCAGCCCGAACGACCAACAGAAGCGGCATCAAATTTTCCCGGTATTCGAGACCCAGAACGACGCATGGGGCAATCGTAGCACTAAGCGGATGTGGAACGTCCATATCCGTTATGTCATGATCGAATCATGACTCTTACCCAGCCGCTCCGTGCCCCCCGTGCCGACGCGGAGAGGAATCGTCGACGTGTTCTCGAGGCGGCCAAAAGTGTCTTCGCCGAACGTGGCGCCAATGCGACGCTCAACGACGTGGCACGTGCCGCCGGAGTTGGTGTGGGAACGGTGTACCGCAAGTTCCCTGACAAGGAGGCGTTGCTCGATGCGCTCTTCGACGACAAAATCAGTGCCTTGGTTCGCCTCGCCGATGAAGCGTCGAGAGTCGAGGACGCAGGGGCGGCGATCCGTGGCCTTTTCTTCAGCGTGATGGAGGCGCGGGCCACGGACCGCGGCCTGGATGCGATCCTCGTCGTACCCGGGCAGAGCCCCCGATTCGCTGAGGAACTGAGCCGAGAGTTCGTACCGACAGTTGATCGACTGGTCGCCCGAGCAATCGAGGCCGGCGAGCTTCGGTCGGGCTTCACCAGCCCTGAGGTGTGCCTCCTCGGTTTCATGGTCGGAAAAGTCGCCGACATCACGCGAACGACCGACCCGGACACCTGGCGTCGTTACGCACAACTGTTGATCGACGGGACCCGGCCATCGGCAGGAACGAAACCACTTTTGCCCGCACCGCTCCCCTTCGACGACATCGCGGCCGCACTCGGTCGCGCCGTCTAGGAATCCGCGCCGTCTGCTGGGTACATCGAGCGACTGTACGACGCACCCCGCGATCATCGAGGCTCGGCTGGTGAGGCGATAACGCTGCCAGCTACGGCGCTCGGCTGGGCAACCTACACCAGCGCCGGGGCGAAGGCGTCCTGAACCGGCGCCCGTCCAGCCAGCGACTGCCAAGCGGCGGTAAGGATGTCCACGGCCCGTCGGGTTTCCTCCATCGGGTAGCTGAACGGCACCCGCAGGAAGCGCTCGAAGACCCCGTCGATGCCGAACCGCGGGCCGGCACCCAGCAGCAGGCCGCGGTCCCGGGCGGCGAGAGCGAGCTGCGAGCTGACCGGGGCCCCGAGGTTGACCCACGTGCAGAGGCCTCCGCGCACGTGCGGCACCTCCCACTGCGGTAGTGCCTCGTGGAGGAGGGTTTCGAGGTGGCTGCGCCCCTCGGCGAGCTGCTTCGCCCGGAACCGCAGGAGTTCGTCGTAGTTGCCGAGCATCTCGAGGGCTATGAGCTGCTCGAGGATCGGCGTCCCGAGGTCCTGCGCGTAGCGGGACTGGACGAGCCGCTGAATGAGCTCCTCGCCCGCCCTGATCCAGCCGATGCGCAACCCACCCCAGACGGTCTTGCCCATGGAGCCGATCAGCACCGCGGGCCCGAAGGCGGCGAGGGGGAGCTGCAGGTCTGCGTCGATGCTGAGCTCCGCCATCGTCTCATCCGCGATGACGACGGTGTCCTCGCGTCCGGCGGTCGCCATCAGACGCTCGCGCTGCGCGGCGGGCATGACCGCACCGGTGGGGTTGTGGAAATCCGGCATGATGTAGGCCAACGTCGGACGTGCCCGCTGGAAGGCCTGCTCCAGGCTGTCGTCATCCCAGCCGTCGTAGGCGTCGACGGGCACGGGAACCAGGCGGCGCCCGGCCGAACGGAGGGCCTCGTACGCGTGCGGGTAGCTGGGAGCCTCCACGAGCGCTGAATTGCTGCGCCCGAGTAGCGTTCGCGCCAGGAGCGAGATGGCATGCTGCGCACCGAGGGTGACCATGATCTGCCCTGGAGTGGTGGGCACGCCGTGCGCCGAGTACCGGTCCGCGAGGGCCTGTCGCAGCCGCGGGAGGCCGAAGGGATCGTACCCATTGCCGTTGAGGTAGGCGGGCAGCTCCCGGGCGGCCTTGGCAGCGGCCTCGCCGACCTGCGGCGCGGCGGGCAGCGCCGCCTTGCTGAGGTCGAGGACGACGCCGGACCCGCCGTCGTCGCGCGCCGGTGCATCTCGTCCCGGCATGGCGACGACGCTCCCCGAGCCGCGGATGCTCTCCAGGTATCCGGCCGATCTCAGGCGGGCGTAGGCCGCCGCCACCATGGTCCTGCTGACACCGAGTTGCACCGCGAGTTCCCGCTCCGCCGGCAGGCGGGTGCCCAGCGCGATGCGCCCATCGAGGGCGAGAAGCCTGATGCGGTCCGCAAGGGCGGCGTAGGCGGGCCCTGCTGTGCGCCAGGCGCCGAGCTCGATCGCGAGGCGACGGGCGCCGAGAACCATCATGGAGCCACAGTGCCACAATTGGCATCTTGATGTAAGTCCAATCAGAGGCTGTACTGGGACCATGACGTTCCTCGGAGTCCGGCGCGGACTACAACTCCTGGTCGGGCTCTTCCTCTACGGTTTCTCGCTCGCCATGATGATCCGCGCCACCCTCGGGGTATCGCCCTGGGACGTCCTCGGCCTGGGTGCCTCGCTCCAGACCGGCATCCCCTTCGGGTTCATGACCAACATCATCGGTCTGATCGTCCTGATCCTCTGGATACCGCTGCGGCAGCGACCCGGCGTCGGTACGATCCTGAACGTGCTGCTCGTCGGACCGAGCGCCGAGCTCGGCCTGGTACTCCTGAGCGAACCCGTCCACATCTGGGCGCGGATCCTGCTGTTCACGGGCGGACTGGTCCTGCTGGCCGTCGCCAGCGGACTTTACCTCGGAGCCCGCCTCGGGCCAGGGCCGCGTGACGGCCTCATGACCGGCATCCACAGCCGTTTCGGCCTGCCCATCTGGCTCGTACGGACGGCCATCGAGGGCACCGTTCTGCTGCTCGGCTGGCTCCTCGGAGGAACGGTAGGCCTCGGCACCGTCGCGTTCGCACTCCTCATCGGACCGCTGATCAACATCGCCCTGCCGCTCTTCCGGGTCCCCGAGCGTCCCAGGCCGACGGCGGACCCCGCGATCGCCGGATCCTGACGGGCGTGCTCCACCTCCTCGGCCGGCGTCGTGGAGTGAGGCAGGGTTCCGGCTGGCTCGGAGGCGGTCCGACCTAGACTGGTAGTCCTGTCGCCACCGAGAGGAACCCATGACCACCGACGTCCCCAGCGCCGATACCCGCAGCCCCTGGCAAGAGCTCGCGTCGGGCATCTACGTTCTGCGAATCGCCGGCTTCCGGATGAACGTGGGGCTCGTCGTCGGTACGGAAAGGGCCCTCGTCGTGGACACCGGCGCCGGACCCCTCAGCGCGGCCGAGGTGTATGCGCGAGCCCGGGAGATGACCGACCTGCCGCTCATCGCCGTGAACACGCACGCGCATGCCGACCACTTCTTCGGTAACGGCTACTTCGCTGCGCAGGGTGTGGAGGAGTTCTGGGCGACGTCCCGCTGCAGCGCGGTGCAGGCCGAGACCGGCGAGGAGCAGCGCGTGCTCGTCGCCGCCGTCGAACCCGCCATGGGCGCGGGCGACGGCGAAGACGTCGGCATCTTCGCCGCCAATAGGATGGTGGAGGGCAAGCCGGTGGACCTCGACCTCGGGGACGTCTCCGTGACACTGTTCCATCTCGGCCGGGGACACACCGATCACGACCTCCTCGTGGGGGCCGGCAACGTCCTGTTCACGGGCGACCTCGTCGAAGAGGGCGCGGACCCCGCCTTCGAGGACTCGTTCCCCATCGATTGGGTGCGGACGCTCGGCAAGCTGGTGGCGCTCGAGGACCTCTACGACGTCTTCGTACCCGGCCACGGCGAGCCCGTCGCGGTGGGCGAGGTCATGACCCAGATGAACAAGATGCGCAGCGCCATCCGCGTGACCCGGCTCGCCATGGACGAGGCGTCGGTGGACCTGACGAAGGCGATCCCGATCCTGCCCTACGGCCCCGAGCAGTCGCGCGCACTACTGATCCGACTGCGCACGCTCGCGCACTGGAGGTGGCTGACGCGCAAGCGCTAGCGGTCAGGGCGCGTCGGGCCCGCCGAAGACCGTCCGGTCGAGGAAGTCGTTGCGGAACTTGCCCTCCGGATCCAGGCGACGGGCGAGGGCGCGGAAGTCCCCGAACCGGGGGTAGAGCGCCCCGAGCTGCTCGGCTCCCATGGCGAACAGCTTCCCCCAGTGCGGGCGCGCGGCAAGGGGAGCGAGCGCCTCCTCCAGCACGGGCAGAAGCGTTTCGACCTCCGGTTGCAGAGGCTTCCAGGTGAAGTGGAGGCCGATCCCGGCGCGTCCATAATTGTTGCTGAGCCACAGTTCGTCGGCGGCGATCGAGCGAATCTCGGACACCAGCAGCAGGGGCGTGATCCGCGGCGCGAGGGCGCGCATGGCCTCGATCGCCGCGACCGCCTGGTCGCGGCCGACGACGTACTCGGTCTGCAGTTCCGCTCCGCTGCTGGGAACGAAGGCGAGACGGAAGTGTGCGAGCCGGTCCGACCACGGTCCTGGTACGCCGAGCTGCTGGGTGACGGGGTCCGCGGCCGCACTCGCTACCGGGTGATACGCACGCCCAGCTGCTGCCCCGCCGTAGAACTCGCCCGGGACGCGCGATGAACCGTCGATGCGGCTCTTCAGCCACGCCTGGTCGATGGTGTCACCCGACCAGTCCGTGAACAGGCTCACCCCGTAGGCGGCCGCTGTCACGGCGTCGTAGTCCCCCAGCACGGCGTCCCAGGACAGGCCCGTGAACACGTCCTGGCGGACGTCGAAGGATGGTTCGATGCGGAGGGTCACGCGGTGGACGACGCCGAGCGCGCCGAGACCCACCACCATGCCGCGGAAGTCGTCGTCGTTCTCAGCCACGACCAGGACGTCGCCGGACGCGGTGACGAGCTCCAGCCCGACGACGGCGGTGGCGAGGTTCCCGTTCGCGTCACCCGAACCGTGGGTGGCCGTCGCGATGGCACCTCCGACCGAGATATGCGGGAGCGAGGCGAGATTGTGCAGCGCGAAACCGCGGCGCTGGAGGTGCGCGGCGAGGACGCCGTACCGGACGCCCGCGCTGACCGTCACGGTGAGCGCGGCCTCGTCGAGCTCCACCGCTGGGTCCAGCGCCTCGAGGGACACGAGGGTGTCCGGAGTGTCGGCGATGTCGGTGAAGGAATGGCGTGACCCGAGCGCACGCACGTGGGCGGACTGCGCCACGATCCGGCGAAGCTCGGCCAGGGAGGTGGGCTGTTCCAGCCGCCGGGCACGATACTCGTAGTTTCCCGCCCAGTTGAGCCGGTCCCGTACCTGTTCCTCGATCATGGTGGTCCTTGTCTGGCAGGTGTCGCGACGAGAAGGGGAAGGTGCGGCAACACGTCCGCCAGGATGCTCGCCCATCCTACGACGTTGTAGACTCCGGCAGAACGGGCGTGATCGGGTTCACCGTACCCGAACTGTCGCCGAGCTGCCTCGCGGTACGCTACGGACCTATTCCAGGAACACCTTCGAGGAGCCCGAGCGCGTGACCATGAAGTCCACCACCTCAGCGAAGCTCGACGGCGGCGCCGGCACCAGCACGCTTCCTCCCATGTCACGGACGGCCGTCTCCCTCGCATGAACCACCCCGAATACAGGATCGACGGCGATGGTTATGCAGCCGTCGTCGTCGGTCTCGGTGCCGCAGTCCGTGAACTCACCCATGAGGGACGGCCGCTCGTGGTCGGCTTCGACGCCGGCGAGGAGATGCCCAGCTTCCGAGGTGCGTTCGTCGCACCCTGGCCCAACCGGATCGAGGACGGGCGCTACTCCTTCGACGGTTCCGACTACGAGCTGCCCGTCAACGAACCCGAGCGGGGAACCGCCCTGCACGGGCTCGTCTTAGACGTCCCGTGGGACCTCGTGGAGCACACGCCGTCCTCGGTGACGCTCTCCTGCACCATCGAGCCCATCGAGTCCTACCCCTTCCGGCTCTCGCTCGAGGCACGTTTCAGCGTCGACGGCCAGGGATTTCGAACAGACGTCACGGCGGTGAACACCGGGCGGGCACGCGCTCCCTACGGTGTCTGCCCCCACCCGTACCTCGTCGCCGGACCATCACCGCTCGACGCGTGGGTGCTCGAACTCCCCGCCGCCACGGTCCTGACGGTCACTCCCGACCGGCTGCTGCCCGTGGCGAAGGAGTCCGTCGCCGGGACGCCCTTCGACTACCGGTCGGCCCGCGCCCTCGATGTCGTACAGATCGATCACGCCTTCACGGACCTCGTGCGCGACGACTCCTGCCTGGCCACGGTGCGGGTCACGGACCCCCGCCACGGCTGCGGGACGGCCATGGTCTGGGATGAGAGCTGCCCCTGGGTGCAGATCCACACGGCCGACCTGCCGCGAAAGCCCGAGCGCACGCGCCTCGGGCTCGCCGTCGAACCCATGACCTGCCCGCCCGACGCCTTCAACACCGGCGAGGACCTCGTGGTGCTCGAGCCGCGGGAGACGCACCGGACCGGTTGGACGATCGCGGCCCTGTAGGTCCTCAGCCAGCGACGAGCCGACCTGCTACCGGACTCGGCCGGCCGGCCGATCCGACGACGGCCAGCAGGTCCTCGAGGATCTCGAGAGGGGCGCGGTCGGCGTCGATGAGTGTGAAGGATTCGTAGTCCGGCAGTCTCCGGTAGCCCTCGGCGAGGGCTGCGAGTCCTGCAGGGGTCTCCAGATCAGTGGCGCGGGCCTCCACCCGAGCCAGCGCCACCCCGATGGGAAGGTCGAAGTGCGCGACGACGTCGGGAGCGGGAAGTACGCGCTGGAGCCAGGGTACGACGACGCCGCGCGGGAGGCCCCGCGCCTCCCTCAGCGCCAGCTGGCACTCGAGTCCGCGATCAAGGATCACGACGCCGTCGAACCGGCGCAGCCGCACCTCGTTCAGGAGGATGTTGAACACCCGCGTCACGGTCTCCAGGAGATCCTGCAAGCATGGGCCCGGCGTCCATCGCAGTGCCGACCACCAGCCGGACATCGTCCTGCGTCCGGCCGGGTTCCTCAGCAGGATGGCCCTTCCGCCCCGCGCGGTGATGGCACTAACGAGATCGCGGGCCGCCGTGCTCTTGCCGGAGCCGTCGATGCCGGTGAGGAGGATGCGCAGGGGTAAGCCTTTCCAAAGGGGTGTCTACATTCAACGGGACGCGCCGTTCCCTCGTTCCCGGCCGATGTTCCCGGCCCCTCATTCCCGGCCGCCGCCGCGGCTGGATGCTTTCGTATCGCGGTCCTAGAGCTGCGCGAGCAACTCCTGTTCCTCCTGCCGGGTCAACCCCGCCCGGCGGTCCCGCCCGAGGCCGCGCTCGCGTTCGTCGTCGAGCGTGTCCTCAAGTGTCCGGCGCATACTCCTGAGCACGCCGCCTGCGGCGTGGAACGCGTCGTTGCTCCGCTGGCAGAAGCCTGCGAAATCCTCGGGGAGCCACAACGGCAGTGACCGCGGGCCGGCCCAGTAGGCGACGCCCTGCCCAACCAGCCATTCCGGTCTCGCCTCGACGACCGCACCTGTATGTGCCGCGACGACGCGTGCCTGGGCGATGACGTCGTCGAAGTCGTGTACGTCGCCCACGGCGTTCAGGGTCCCGGTAATTCCTGCCCTGCCGGCGCTGACAATCCAAGCCGCGAGGTCCCGCACGTCGATGACCTGGATGTGTCGGCCCGCAAGGGTGGGCGTCAGGACGTCGTCGTGCCCGGCCAGCGCCAGGCGCGACACCCAGTACCCGAACCGGTCGCTGCCATCCCCTGGCCCGGCGATCAAACCCGCGCGGACCGTGAGGAGGCGGTCTCCGAGTGCCGCCATGGACGCCTGCTCACACATCACCTTGGCCGTGGCGTAGTCGGTTTCATCGATGACGTCACCCAATTCCAGGAGGGCCGCCGATTCATCCGCCGTGGGTTCCGCGTTGGACGCGTACACGGAACAGGAGGAGATGAGCGTCCAGTGGGCGGCCCGACCGGCGAGTGCTGCGAGGGCGTCCTGCACATGCTGCACGTTCCAGGAGATCTCGATGACCTCGTCCCACTTCCCCGAGCGCACGGCGTCGTAGGCACCGGGGTCGGCCCGGTCGACGGCGATGAAGGCCGTCCCTTCCGGGGGCGGTCCCGCGGTTCCGCGGGCGAGGCAGGTGACGTCGTCCCCGCCGCCGACGAGCTGAACGGCCAGCTCGCGACCGAGCCAGGCGGTACCACCGAGGATCAGGATGCGTCTCATGGGGATACTCAACAGCAGCACGGCGTCCGGGGGAAGTCCCTGCGGCAAGCGGGACTATTCGCCGCCCACGTGGATTTCACGCCCATTGAGCGGTTGAACAGGCCGGTTGTTGCCCTCGTACAGGCTGGTCAGGGTATCGATCTGGTCCTGGCCGAGCTCGACCGGCGTCTCCATGACAAGCCATTGCACACCTTCCGAGCAGGGCGGCGTTGTCAGGCTTCCTGTGTAGGCGTAGTGGAGCAGGGAGTCAGGCATCATGCTCTGCAGGTCCACGGTGTCGGGAGTGGGGCTCGAGTCGGCCTGCGCGGCCTTCACCAGCGGGTCGAAGCTGGGGTTGTCCGCCCCCACAATGCCGAAGACGCCGATCACGAGGAGATCGCCGTCGGCGTCCTTGTTGACGAAATGGAACTCGACCGGCGGGTGATCCCCGTCGACGGTGTGCTCCGACGGGTCGTGGTAGTGGAGCTGCTGCAACGTGTAATCGACGCCGTTGTAGGTGAGCTCCGCTCCGGGCTGCGCGTTGAGCTGGAGGGTGTGGCCGGTGTCGATCGCTTCCTCGTCGACCGGACTGTAGGCCAGCACGAGGTCGTCCTCCTCCGGCGTCGCGTTGGAGGGTAGGTCGATAGGGGACTGGTCGGCCCCGGTGCCGCAGGCGGAGAACCCTGATGTCAGCTCGCCCCAGTGGTCCGGGCCCTCCTCGCCCTCGTAGGCCCAGTGGAGTGCTGCTGAAGCGGTCGGAGTAGCGCTCGACGCGGTTGGAGGGGGGCTCGACGACGCGGGGGATACGAGTCCTTCAGGCGTCTCCGCGCCGGAGCATCCGGAGAGCAGGACGGCGAGGGACAGGGTGGTGAGCGCTAGTGTGCGGCGCCGGACGGTCGGGAAGGTCATGCGGGATCCTCTTCTTCAGGGGCGGTCGATGAGCCGCCCTCATTGTTAGGGTCCCAAAGCAACCACAAACATGCAAGTTTCCATGCTCTCAATGTCCGCCGCGCCCGTCTGTCCCTGAACGCGCTATCCCTGAACGCGTTGAATCTACTATGCGTGCTGCCAGGTCAAGCGCTTCACGCAAGCGCTCGGGCGGGCAGGAATCCATAGGCCGCACCGAGAGGCCGGCCTGACCGCCGTCGGGGAGCGCAAGACGCCGGGCCTTCCGGCGGGGTTGAATCTGCGCGCGGCGCCGGCACGGAAGCCCCCGCTCAGTTCACCACCGTGTGCCGGTGTCAGAGGACGAGCCCCAGGGCGAACGGTCCGATCAGCACGGTGAACATGGTGATGAGGATGACCCCGACGACGTTCAGGACGATACCGCCGCGCACCATCTCGGAGATCTTCACGTTCCCGGTGGCATACACGATGGCGTTCGGGGGTGTCCCGACAGGGAGCATGAAGGCGCACGTCGCAGCTAGCGCGGCCGGGATGAGGAGCGTCTGGGGGTCGATACCGATACCGACGGCTACGCCGCCCAGGATGGGGATGAAGGTTGCGGCGGTGGCCGTGTTGCTCGTGATCTCGGTCAGGAGTAACACGATGGTGACCACGGCGGCCAGCAGAAGAATGATCGGGAGGGCTCCGAGGCCGGTGACCTGCTGGCCGAACCATGCGTCGAGCCCGGTTCCGGCAACAGCACCGGCGAGGGAGAGGCCGCCGCCGAACAGGAGGAGAACGCCCCAGGGCAGGCCTTCCTCGGCGTCCTTCCAGACCAGGGTCATGTTCCCCTTCCGGTCCGCTGGGATCATGAAGAGGATGATGCCCGCGGCGATGGCAATCACCGTGTC